>Ga0326727_10002231_pt1 | contig 67521 bp, 73 predicted proteins | sample MB2enrmetagenome_FD_207643 | JGI IMG/M metagenome (GOLD analysis project Ga0326727, IMG submission 207643) | Lab enriched peat soil microbial communities from McLean, Ithaca, NY, United States - MB29MY | ecosystem: Environmental > Terrestrial > Soil > Wetlands > Peat | place: USA: New York...
TTTGTGTAAGCTGATGGTGGGACATCGCTATTCTCCTTTGTAGTTAGTTAGTTGTGATAACAACTAGTCTACTAGAGAACCAGCGGTGTCCTAACTGGTTATGGTGCGATTCGATCTGGATTGCACGGGCTTTTGTTTGACAATGTATTATTAGTATGCCAGAATAAGTTTATTAAACAGTGTTGAGATTAAGCAAACTATGTCTGAAAATATATTTCAACAGAGGACTCATGTAAATATTATTGGGAATAGCTCGACTAATCAGGACAATTTAGAGTTAACTAACCATGAAACTTTAAATGCTGGCGGTACTGAAGGCGAACTGCTAACCAGTAACTTAAGTAATTATTCTGATATTTCAGATATCGTAAATATAGACAGCTATGGTCGTGGACATATTACTAGTAACAGCTTAAACGGTCGAAGTCGAAGTGGTCAGTTTATTTCAAGCCAGGAAATGGAGCAAATCGTTACCAACCAGAACTTGATTCGCGCCTCAAGACAAGAAAATTCAACTGGACCAGTAGCTAATATTGATGAACAAATTACTGACGAGGGTATAAAAAATGAACTGAATGTCGAATTTATGCGTGATTTTCCAATAGCTGAAGCTTACAAGCTGGCAACGGCTCTGAATAACTGGACTAAGTTAGCAGCGAGGCGTGAACGTTCTATAATTACCACCGGCGATCTCACCGCCAAGCACGTTGAAGCGGCTCGTCGGCGTTATGAACAATTGCGCCGGCAGGCTAATGCCTGGACAATCGGCAAATTGGGCGAACTGGGCGTGGAGTTGTCTGGCGTTCTAATGGTTTCAGAACAGGAAGATAAAACTGAGGCTAGACTGGCTGGTCAAGCTATAAAATTCGAGGCTGAGCGGCTTGCCGCCAATGTAAAAGGTCCGCTGGCTGAAGCCCGTAAGGATTTTTACAATTGGTGGGCTAATCAAGGCGGTGGTGACAAATTCTTTAGTCGTCAGCGCCTGACCGGTACCGCCAAGAAGGCAGCGGTTATGGGAGCTGTCGGTCTGCCAATCGGCTTTGTAGCTGGTACAGCCGGTATCTTCCTGGCTGGTCCGATAGCTGGTGCCGCCGTAGCGGCTGGGATTAGCCGCGGCGTGGCCCGCGGACTACTACGGAAGCATATAGAAAAGCATACCCATGCTAAAAGCGTAGCAACTTATCAGTTCGAAAAGCGGCTAACTGACCAATACCAAAAAATTGAAAAAGCCTACACCATAAAAGATGAATCTAGAGATATACCTTATCTACCCTATACGGTAACTGATAGTTATGCAGAAGGTACTATGAAAAACGTTCGACGTAACCGTCGTCGGTTGATGGGTAGCGTTGTCATTGGGGCAGCTTTTGGAACCGGTGGTGCCTTCCTAGGCGAGCTGGCTCATAATGCCCTGTGGGGTAATAGTCATAAACCAACAGCTGTTAAGCCTCCAGTAGTCCATCATCCAGTCACTCATCACCACCCGGTGAAACACCATGGTCAGACTAGCAGCCCTAGACCACCAGCTGTTAAACCAAAGCCGCCAGTTCAGCACCACCCAGTGACCCTCCATGGTCCTACAGGCCAAGAATTTTATGTTACGCCTGGTGGTGGTGAAATTAGTGAGATTCAAGCTTATGCTGCCTCACATAATTATCATGTTACGCCAGGGCAGGCTTACCAAATTTATCTTGAATTATATGACCAGCACGGCGCCAATATTATTAAACTGGCCGGTTCGGGGCCTAGCACTTATGTAATTCGTCCCGGTGACGTTGGCCTAAGTCACCCTGGCGAGGCTCGCTGGTATCCAGGCATTGAATCTGAATTACGAAATTATTTAGCCACGATTACTACTTAGTGATTCAGGCAAGATTAAACTTAATTATAAATTAGTTATAGCTGTTAGCTAGTTTAATTTAGGATTAATCTGAAAATTAAACCATGAACATATTATTATAAATAATTGACTAAATCATATGGGTACACACAGACTGAGTTTAAGAAAGTTAATACTCGCTTTATTACTTTGCTTTGCCCGAATTAGAAAGTACTTCAGACTAGAATCGAGCAACAGCGGTTTTAGACTTAAATACCATTGAGTTAATAGTAATTATATTACTTAGATAAATACTTAATCAGTCTTGGCAGCCAGACCGGTGAAGCTATTCCCAACGAAATTAAACAATAAATGATAAGACTATGCCAAGGGTTAATCAACCCTAACCCGTAACCGGTAGTTGGTGATTTGGGAACTTTTAGACTACTCGACGTTTGGCCGGATGGTGAATTGCCCGGTGGTATTGATTGCGCAGTGGCATAGATAATGGCATTACCATTTTGATCGACGGCGGCGCAGAATAAATCACTTGTACAAGCTACTGAATCCACATTGTTATCGTTGCCAAATGGTAAAGCATAATGGGCGCTAATGGGGTCGACCAGAGCCGGTGCCGTCCAAGTACTACCGTTGTAGCTAAGAGCATAGCCGTTATAATCTACCGCCATACAGAAAGAGCTGCTGCAAAAAACCGAGTTAATGGCAGTGCTGTTATCAATGTCCGTAGGTGAAGACCAAGTAGTACCGTTGTAGCTAAGCACTCTGCCATATTGGTCTACCGCCATACAAAAAGAACTATCAGCACAGGATATTGAACTAATTCTTCGACTATCAATATAAGTCGGCGAAGACCAGGTGGTACCGTTGTAACTAAGGGCGCCACTATTGTCTACCGCCATACAGAAGGAACTGCTGTTGCAGGATACTGCATCGAGGTAATAACCACTATCTATATCTGCTGACGGCAACCAACCGGTACTGTTGTAATTTATAACGTTGCCACTATTATCTACCGCCATACAGAAGGAACTACTGGTACAAGAAACTGAATTAAGGTTGTTATTACTATCAATGTCGGTCGGCGAAGACCATGATGAACCGTTGTAGCTGATAGCATTGCCGAATTGATCAACTGCCATACAGAAAGAGCTGTCAACACAGGATATTGAATTTAGAGTAATTAGATCGACACTAACTGGCGTAGTCCAAACACTGCCGTTGTAACTGAGAGCATTGCCATTACTGTCTACCGCCATACAGAATGAACTGCTGGTACAGGATACTGAAGTTATCAGGGTCGGACCATTGTCAACAATCGTTGGCGAAGACCATGATGTGCCGTTATAACTGAGGGCATTGCCACTATCGTCTACCGCCATACAGAAGGAACTGCCGTTGCAAGCTACTGACGTTATCACTTTATTGCTATCGACGTTAGCAGGCGAAGACCATGACGTACCGCCATAGCTGAGAATATTGCCATTATAATCACCAGCCACACAGAAAGAGCTGCTGATGCAAGTTACCGATGCTATTGTATTAGTGCTATCTATGTCGGTTGGTGAAGAAGACCATGAGGTACCGTCATAGCTAAGAGCGTCGCCATAATGATCTACCGCTATACAGAAGGAGCTGCTGCTACAAGACACCGCTTCGAGGGTATGGGAATCGATACTAGCAGCGGCAGTCCACGATGAACCGTCATAGCTAACAGCATTGCCATTTTGGTCTACCGCCATACAGAAGGAGCTGCTGCTACAAGACATTGCCGTGAGAAATCGACTGCCATCAATATCGGTCGCCGAAGACCAGCTGGTACCGTTGTAGCTGAAGGCGTTGCCATTATTATCCACCGCCATACAGAAGGAACTGCTAGTACAAGATACCGCTGATAAAAAATTACTGCCATCAATGTCCACTACTGTACCCCATGACGAACCATTGTAGCTGAGGGCGTTACCAGATTGATCCACCGCCATACAGAAGGAGCTGTTACTACAGGACACCGACGTTAGACCAATATTACTATCTAAATTGATTGGCAAAGACCATGATGAACCGTTGTAACTGAGGGCATATCCATTGCCGTCGACTGCTATGCAAAAAATTTCACTGGGGCAGGATATAGATTGGATGCCAGCTGGAGATGTTAGATCGACCGGAGTTGGTGTGCCCCAGATAGGTGTTGCCGCTGCAACTTTGTTAGTAGTTAGTAATGAACCAAGTATTAATATTAATAATGAACCGATAAAAACTAAACAGAGACTTAGTCGACTAAATAGATTGCCTGGATACTTTTGAACTTTACGCTGATTTTTGTTTTTCATCCAAGAAACTTTGCTTGTGCTTAGATAATTATCATTATACAGTTAGGGGTAGTTAATACAAGTATCTTATTCATAGTTTGGAAGTTGAGGAATGCTTCATTTATTGTAAATTCTTCACCAGTATCTTTGAGACAAACTCAAGAGATTATAAATATACTCGTTACAGGCTAAAATGACTAGGCATTATATTAATTCTTAAGAGTTCAAATTCCTCATTATCAGCCAAAGTGCTTATACTTGCATAGAATCTTATATGTATAATAATTATCCATAGTATATTTAGAGGAGTTAATATGGAACATGATCAAGGAGCACCATATCCAGGTGATAAATTTAATACTTTAGCCGCTGAGCTGATAGGAATAAGTCAAATGCCTTTAGCTGATGCTGCAACAGTAATAATTCGAAGCGCTGAAGCACAACGTAAACAAATACTTGTGCACAGAGAAGAAACTAGTGATACTAGCCCTTTGGATCCAGAATTATTCCCGGAAAGTGTTTTTAATTCAGATGGATCTAGAAAATCTAACCATGAAGGACGATCACTATTAACTCAAGATGAATGGCGAGCCTACTACGAGCGTGAGGATAGCCGACACACGTTTAATTAAGTTTGAAAATTTTCCCTTAACTCTAGCCAAGACTTAAAACAGCACCTCAACATTAATTAATGGTTGCAGCAATTCGTTTGGAATCGTACAGTATTTGGCTCTTTGGAATATCGAGTTCAGTTACAAAATTACCAGCAATTTTCAATCCATAATTTTCAGATAAAGCTTTAGTAACTTTTTTAAACATTTCCTTGTGCCCGCCGATAACTATAAATTGGATATTATTATCCTTTGCAACCTTAACAACGGCTTTGACACTGCGTTCAACATGTCGCCAAAGCAACTCTTCATTGCGCCGAAAATTAATATCACTGTTACCCCGTGAGATAACCCGACTGGTTGATTTAACCTTTTGAGGGACTGACTTATCGACTAAATTTAACTGTTCGATAAGCTTGCCTTGTTCAACTGTAAATAGCTGAACTTTTTGACGATCAATCAATAATACAAGGTACTTAGAATACTTTTTCAGCGATTGGATTAGCGGGTCAAGATAAGGTGAAGTGTTAATTTTTAGAGTTGTTGGTAAAAAGGATTCTAATTCCTCAACTTTCCATAATTTTTTACCAGCTGAAAAAAAAATTAAACTTCTAGCAAAAGGCCGATATTCAATTAAGAATTTTTCGACGTGTTTTATATCATCGTAAAAATTTAAACGTTGTTGTCGACTTATACGCTGATGTAATAAAGAATGGAATTGCTTAAGTAAGAATTCTCCAGTCGGCGGCTGAACGCCATCGGCCCCCAAATAAATAGACATTATTTGAAATGAAGAATTATCAAATTGCTTAAGTATTTCAATCTCGTAAGGATTAATCATAATGTGCCAATCAATATTATTTACATACTACTGCTCCGACTTTTTACTTTTTATTAAGCTAAAAACTAGTTATTTTTAATAATGAAATTAGACCGGTTAATTAGTTTAATAGTTCATTAAGAAAATTAAGTGCAAACCAAATTTTAGGTATCGATACTAGCTTTTGGCTTTAGCTTTAGCTAAAGACTCCGTCGTACTCTGGGGAATTTTACCGCTATGGACTTTCTTGCCACCTTCGTTACTTAATTCGTATTCGACTACGTCAACGTAATCATCTTCTACGATAGCCACAAAAGCTGATGTGCCTATTGGCAGCGAATCAGCCAATTCCTTAAGATCTTTTTTAGCAAAGGTTGTATCGTAGACATTGGTCCATATCCCATCTAATAATGATCCAATAGCCGCTGGCATTAAGATTACTCCTGCTATAAAGTCAGTCAGGGCGAAGTCAGTGTAATAATTGTCGTTAAAATCCCAATCGTTTCGGTTGTGATCGTAAATTTTAATTTTACTATTTTTTATTTTTTCAACATAAGCCGCATCTACGACACTAACTATGCCTTCTCTTTGTAAAGCCATTAATTCTTTATAGGCTTCTTTGGCATCATTAACGTTATCGAACATCGTCGCAACGTATGATAAATCCGTTTCTATATCTACTTCATCGACAACATCGTCGGCTACTTTTTGTTTAGTTGTACTACTTGAATCCGCCATGATAATCTCCTTAGCTTAAAATTATTGACACTTAATATTGTGGCCTAAATGCTTAATTTTATTTGTTATATGTATTACAAATCGAGCTTAATTGTTTAAAATAACTAATTTAATTTGAGCCTATGAGCGCTTTTAAATTATATTCAGGCTATTTTTTTCTTCTGGCGACGACATCAATTATGTCTAAGAATACATTGACTATATCTATGATAAGAGCCCCGCTAACGTCAATCGCGTTGTTAAGTGTTTTCGGAAGTTTCATCGCTCTGGCCCAATCGTACCAAATGTATAGTGAGAAAATAATTAAGCCAAACCAATCCAAAATTCCAAACGGTGCGGATATACCAAATATTGATAACAAAATCGAAGATAAATAACCGACCAATAAAATTAGTAAGCCCACAAATAGGACGCCGGAGTATCTAATTATTTTATCTGGCAACAAAGCTCCTAAGATGGCCATACCAATTGTTACAAAAACCGTTAAAACTAAAGCTGACATCACCCCGCCGACTTGGTAATAGGATAGAACTGGTCCAATTGACAAACCCATAAAAAAACTTAATATTGACACGCCAATTAAGGAAACTACTGGACTGTCTGAATGATTAAATATAACAATCCCAATAATTGAAAATATAAATGTAAATAATACCAAACCTAAACCATAGCTCCAGTTATAACTAATTCTAGCTGATAGCGCTACAAGAAAAACTGCCCAAGTTAGCGCCGCTCCTAAAGCCCAGGCATATTGTCGCGAGGACAAACTATCACCTCCGCTTTTTTGCCATATTTTTCGCGATCCAAATCTTGCCATAATACCTCTCCTTATACTAAATATTATTCTATATAAATATTAATTAGTATTTTTGGGATGCGAAACCCAATACTGGCAGATATTGTAATATTTGTAACCAAAGACGGTATATTAACACGTCTTTAGGTAACTGATCATCTAGCAAATTCACTTTCCAGCTTATCAATATCTGGCACGATAATACTTCGACCCTGCTTAATAATCAAACCTTTGTTTTTTAGTTGAATCATCGCTAATGAGACGGTCTCGCGTGAGATATTTAAAATCTCAGATAAATTTAAATGTGTAAGCGGCAGTATAATCTTAATACCTTGTGGAATTTCAATACCAAAAATCCTGGCATAAAATACCAGTTGATGAGCCAGCCTTAGGTAACTGTTACCCAGACTCATATTTTCAACCCTTTGAATACTAACCCTTAATCTCTCACCGGCTTCAATCAAAAGCGCCCGGTAGATAATTGGATTTTTCTTGACAAAATTTATGAAAGCATCATTGTAAACGTAATATATCTGGGCGTTAGTCATCGTTTTATATAAATAAGTTTCTATGCCGATATAAATGTACTGGTTTAACAAAATACTTTGGGCTAAAGTTAACGGGAAAAAATCTCCCGGACCATAAATGCCCTGGTTGCTTTCTGCCCCATTCGGAGTAATCAAGTATCTTTGAACGTAGCCGCTTTTAATAAGGCCTAATACTAATCCTAAATCTGTCGACTGAATTACTTTATGCTTAGGAAAATAATATAATTTTCCGCTCATCATAAAAGTTCTTAGTTGCTCACTGCTATAATCAATTTTCATTGCTAAATAAAACAATTAATTTACTAAATGTTAATCAATTATATATATTATACAACATTTCTTTGACTATGAAATTAAGATGACATAAAAAAATAAGCTTTTTACTAGGTAAAGTAATAGTTGACAAATTTGTAATTTGTCTAACAATTAAAATAGAATAAATAGTAAATAATCGAATTAAGATTAAGTTCGCGTAAAGATTAAGGAGTTGTCATTATGCCCAATAAGTTATCGGCGGAAATATCAAAATCGATTAATGAACTGTGGTGGATAGGAATACTTTATGCAATATTTTCAATACTGTTTGGAATCGTAGCAATTTTCTGGCCAGGGCTTACCCTGTATACCCTAGTTTTATTGTTCAGCGCCTTTATTATTGTTATGGGAATTATTGGAATAGTTCATGGTCTGGTAAGCATTAAGCGACGCGACACTTGGTGGATGACTTTAGTGATCGGAATGATTGGTCTTGGTGCTGGAATTTATTTGGTTCGACATCCAAGATTAACGTTTGCCACTTTTATTTTAGTAGTTGGGATTGCGTTAATTGCTAGAGGGGTGTTGTCGCTTATTGAAGCTTTCATAGATCACCCGACTTCTTATAAAGTAATTGAATATATTGCAGGTTTAGCGGCCATTGCGGTTGGGATAATAATAATGTTGCAACCAGTTGCTGGCGGTGTAGCTTTTGTTTGGGTACTTGGCTTATACGCGTTAGTAATTGGAACAATCGCTCTAGCAGTTTCGATTTCTCAGAGAAGCGATCTTGATAAAGTCAGAGACGAATTAAAGAAATAAATTATAGCTGATACATTTTAGGTGGTTAATCATACTTCTTATCAGTTAATGGTAGAAAGAATGATTGGAGTAAATATTTGCCAATAAAAAAATCAAATAAATCTAAAATTAACCTAGTCTCAGTCGGCTTTGTAATCTTAGCTTTAGTTGGGTTATATTTATTGTTACCCAAGTTTAGTAATTTCCATCTTACGTTTAATATAATTATGCATTCCTCATGGCCTTGGCTACTACTAGGAATATTAGTTACTGGGCTGTCGTACTGGGCAGCTGCTTTAACCCAATACATTGCCGGAAATTATATTGGAAATTATTTTCACATTATTTGGCTCCAATTAGCCGGATCATTCGTAAATACTTTTTTGCCATTAAATTTTGGTGGTTTGGGAATAACTGAAGAATATTACCATAAACTAAAACAAGACCGACCAACAGCCATAGTAATTGTTACTATTCCAATTGTCTTTGGCTTTATTAGTACTGTAATTTTAATAGCGATTGTTTCTCCAATTACATTTGTTCAGCTATTCCATAGCTGGCAATCAAGTTTAAGAACTAGAATCATAACAATAATTATCGGTTCGCTGGTGCTACTGGTAATTCTGGCTTATCCTTTTTATAAAAAACGGCTTAATAAATTAATTTCTCAAGCAAAGCTAGGCTTAAAAAGTATTAAAAGTATTCGTCAGCAACTGTTGTTGATTGGCAGTTCATCACTACTAACCATTCTATCGACTATAGCTTTATATGTTTCAGTAAGGGCCGTTCACGCTAATATCGCGCTTGTGGCAGTATTAATACTCTATATTACCGCTTCAATTATTAGTAATTTTTTCCCAACACCTGGCGGGTTGGGAGCTACAGAAGCATTTTTAATATTTGGTCTTAAGGGAGCTGGGCTGAATACTTCTCACGCCGTGGCAGCAACACTACTTTTCCGGTTTATAACTTTTTGGCTACCACTTCTTCCAGGGATTGTTGCTTTAAGACACATTAATAAAAAAGAAGTCAAAATTTCTAATGTAATGAAATCTAACAAAGATTTTGCTAAACCACCGGCCTAAATGCAAAACATATCTTTGATAAAATAGTTTTACTAAAGTTGAAAAACTTTATTCCAACTAAATCTAAGCAATAACTACTTTTTAAATTCCGCTTTCTTGACGAAGGATTTTTACATAGGGACAGCCGCTACGATCGAAAGCATATGAATAATACTTTGATGTTAAATCCGTCCCCTCATAGCCCGAACAGGATTCATCAATACATTCAATAATTTCGAGTGCTGGTTCGGTAACCATATCAAATCTTGCTAATGCCAGAAGAAACCTGGCAAAAGTACACTCTCTACAGCGGTAAGGCAACAAGTTAATGTGTTCTTCTAGCGAGTTAGGGTCAAAAACCTCATAAAAATTTGCCATAATTTAATTAAACAATTTATGTGAATATTCCGCAAGTATTTCAAGATTAATGTTATTTTTATAATTGGTAAGCCGAAATTATAAAAAGTTCTTCAAGTTCCAATATAATTTTGACATTTGATAAAAATTTACAACTGTTAAGTTTGTTTGGTAACCCCAGACGCAATTGTAAATTTGCTAAATCCTTTAACAATAAGCCAGACCGCTAAAACCATTTCTTGTATACCAATTGGAATATTAAAAACAATATCAACCATTGACATAGTGCCGGTGACGCGGAATAAAACCAGTATAGCGGCGACAATTCCTAATATAACACCAATAATCCCCCAACCCGATAACCAGCGGGGAATTAGCTGATACTTATAAAATATCCAATAATACATCATTGCCCCTATGTAAAATGCCATTACTGCCGTTAATGTCGTCCAATCACGAACCTGTAATAATGTAGTGCCTTGTGTTTGAAAATATGATGAAACCGGCGTCCCGGCTTTAACAAAGTTTTGGCTTAATGTTAGTAACGACAATATGCCAACTGCTCCGACCATATATAACATTCCTTCAATGATTCTGAAACCAACGGATCCTATTGCTAAACCTTCATTATATTTTCTTAATACGGGGTACATCGAAATAGCAATTGCCGCTGAAGCGAAAGCGCCAATTAGCAAAAATAGTACACCTGTTATTATTTGATTATTATTTGCAGACATCTTAGTCAGATAATCTGACTTACTAAGAATAGGATTTAAAAAACCTGTACTAATTAAACTTGCAAATGTCGCAACAATAAATAATACCCCAGTAATTCTGGCAATTGTTTTATATGGTTTCATAAATTTATTGTATCAAGCAATGAACCAAGCGACTATTCTTATTTGAACTTTGTAGTATAAAGCTAAAAAATCACTTTATTAAGCGGCATATCTCGACGGGGACAATTGGTAAGTTGACAAGTAAGAATTACCATCTAGTACCAATTATTTTTTAGAATTATACTATTGTTTTGCTTTTTGTTAAACTGATTGGCACTATAACTAATCCTAGCCCACAGGCGAGCAGAAACAATGCTTGAGCTAGCGTGGTCAGGTCATCAGTTGCAACACTGACAATTAAGCCTAATCCCGTTATGCACCACGCCCAATAAGTAATAGATACCCATTTATATATTTTATTACTGCGAGTTTGATGCTTACAACTTAATAGTATGGCAAATATACTAAAAGCTGCTACGATACTGGCTATATCATGGGGTGACAGAATCTGGCGAGGCGATATGCCACAAGCTGAAATACTTTCCTCGCAGTGACTGGCAATGGGGATTACTGCTTCTAAAATTGTTGCCAAACCAAAAGCGACATAGCCGATAAAACTAACCCGGAGCTGCGGCTTAATTTTTTTAATACTAAAACCGATTATGACCGCAGCTATACCCGAAAGTATATCTGCAAATATAAATAACCAGGCATATGGTTTACCAGTAACTTCTAGTGAGCTTACATAACTATTGTGAAGTGCGTTAGGATCTAACACATATCCTAGAGGCCAGCTGTTATATAAAATAGCTGCAATAATAGCTAAAGTAAGAATAATTGATTCATTGTTTAATTTTTCAGGCATCTAATTATTATTTTAATAGCAAATAAAAAATAAGTAATCAAAAATTTTAGTCAACTTGTTAACCTGATTAACAAGTTGAAAACAACCACCTAAATGCTTATACTTAAAAATATTGTGCTTTTTAAAGTGCATATCAAGATGAAAATAAATAAACTTCTAAATGTGGGTACAGCCTTTTAATCCTTTACATAGTTTACTGTTTTCGACACTGGTTGCAGTGGCCCCCATTTTGATATTGGCTAGTTTACTTCTAAGCCGTAAAGTCGCTGGCTACAAAGCAACTCTTATTACTTTGGCAACAGCTCTGGTTATTGCCATATTTGCCTATGGTATGCCAGTAAAACTTGCCGCGTTGTCCGGATTGTATGGCGTTCTGGATGGGCTACTGCCAATTAGCTGGATTGTTTTAGCAGCTGTGTTTCTGTACAACATCAGTGTTGCCAGCGGCAGCTTTGGTGTCGTGCGCCACACCATCGAATCGATTACCAACGACCGTCGCTTACAAGCTTTATTAATTGCCTTTTGTTTTGGTGCTTTCTTAGAAGGCGCAGCGGGCTTTGGAGCACCGGTAGCCATTACGGCTGGAATCTTAATTGGCTTAAATTTTGAGCCTCTCTACGCTGCTAGTATTTGTTTATTGGCCAATACTGCACCGGTAGCTTTTGGTGGCATAGGTATTGCGGTAGTTACGGCCAGTCAAATAAGCGGCATCAATGCCAATACTTTAAGCCGCATGATCGGTCACCAGTTGCCATTAGTTGCCTTGATAATTCCGCTTTGGTTGGTAGTTATTATTGCTGGCTGGCGTGGCGCAAAGGTAGTCTGGCCAGCCATATTGGTAACTGGCGGTGTCTATGCTACAGTTATGTTTCTAACCTCCAGTTATTTGGGGCCGTCTTTACCGGATATATTATCTTCAATTATATCCATGTTCTGCTTAATCGGATTACTTATGGTCTGGCGCCCGAAATCAGTCTGGCGTTTCCCTCATGAAAAAGCGGTGACTGAAGAGCAACGTACCACATTGCCCAGTTTATCAGTGTTAATAAGGGCTTGGACACCATTCTTGCTTTTGATAATCTTTATTGCTAACTGGGCATTCTCTGGGACCAAAGCCCTATTAGAAAAATACACGGTTGCGATACCTTTTGGCGAATTGAACCATGGTATTATGGTAGCCGGCAAAGCATTGGATGTCAGTTATAGCTTTGCTTGGCTGTCTGCCGCCGGAACCGCTATATTTTTAGCCGCTATACTTTCTGCTGTCTTAATGCGAATGCCGTTCAAACATGTCTTAAAAGTTGCTACCAATACTTTAAAAGAACTGTATCGGCCGATAATTACGATCGCGTCGATTGTTGGTTTTGCTTATGTAGCTAACTATTCGGGAATATCGGCAACTCTAAGTAAAGCGCTCTCAGAAACCGGAAAAGTGTTCCCGTTGGTAGCTCCGCTGCTTGGCTGGCTGGGCGTATTTATTACCGGCAGCGATACATCCTCTAACGCACTCTTTAGCGGCGTTCAAGCCCATACAGCTACCGCGCTGGGAATTAATCCCGTCCTAACCGTTGCCTCTAATAGCACTGGTGGAGTTGCCGCTAAAATGATTTCGCCGCAAAGTATTGCCGTGGCGGCAGCTGCTACCAAACAAACCGGCAAAGAGGGAAGAATATTCCGTCGAGTAATCCTGCACAGTATTGCTCTAGTAGCCATTATTTGTTTAATGACCTTTTTGCAGGCGTATTACTTTAAATGGATGATACCGGCTTATAAACCTCTAGCCACTCTAACCACTGCCCATTTTAGCTTAGCCGATTTTGTGTTTGTTTTGATTTCGGTTATCGCGATTATCGCCCTAGCAATCATATCTCGCCGTGGGCATACATTAAGTCACCATAAAAAACCTATCGCTGCAACAAGCTAGTAAACAATACCAATATAGCTACCCAAATTAGAGTTGATTAAAGCTTAAACAACTTGATTACGATGAGTTTTTAGCAATGATTTCTTGGTAAGCCAAAGCGCTTGATCTAGGCGTACGCTCCATTGTTTGACGATCAACTTTGACTAAGCCGAATTTTGGCCAAAAACCCTTATCCCATTCAAAATTATCAAGTAATGACCAGTGCAAATAACCCTGCACGTCAATTCCTTCATATAGTGCCGCTTTTACGTAATCGACGGATTGATTAATAAACCAGGCTCTTTTTTCGTCTTGAGCATCAGCCAGGCCATTCTCGGTAATTATAATTGGCTTACGATATTTGGCTGCTTCTCTTAAAACATACAATAAACTTTGGGGATTAAGGAACCAACCTAAATCAGATTGTGGTTCGGCCTCGTCATTTTTATATAATCCTAAATCTACCACACAATGCATATAATGGTTTAAAGCAACATAATCCTGATGTTCAATAGTAGCATTTTGGAACCATTCATTAATCATTCTCCGGCCCAGCCAAGCAATACCACTATTAACCCCATGTATTAAGCCGTTTTTAGCATCAAAATGCGTGTAATTAACCGCTGAAGATACCTGAGCGCTGTCACTAGCTGCTTTAATTACGTCATAGCTCCTTTTATGGGCTTCGGCTAAATTCTTAGTAACTTGTCGATATTTTATTGGGTTATGCCGCTGCGGCGGCCATTCGCCTAAAATCCAACCACAGCCGGCATAAACATTAGGTTCATTAATTACCACCCAACGTGTGTCTTCAGTTGGCAAGACCTCGGTAACTTTTTTAACGTATTGCGTAAACAGGTTAATTACGCCCTTATCTTCCCAAGATCCTCTGGCTGCCACCCAATTAGGATTAGTAAAGTGGTGTAACGTAGCTACCGGTACTATGCCATTATCTAAGCAATAATTTGTTAATCCGGCGTAATGATCGAGCGCCGCTTGGCTGAAAGTATCAATAGTTGGTTGGACCCTTGACCACTCGATTGAGTAACGCAGCGCATTCATACCCAATGACTTAGCAATATCAACATCTTCTTGCCAATGTTCCCAATTACCGACTGCTTGGCCGGATATATAATTATTTGGAGTAAGAGCTTCACCAGCTATAGCTTCCCAGGCTGGTAATTTAATTCTGCCGTTTCCGTAATTGTGTTTTGGATTGGCGCTTCGCGCTAACCGTTCGGCATTGGCTTGTTCCCAAACAGACCAGTCATTATTATTGCCGCCTTCAACTTGATGGGCGGCAGTAGATGCTCCCCATAAAAATCCTTCTGGAAAAGATGACTTAAAGTTAACAGAGCTCATTATGTATAATATTTAAACATAATAACAGAATATTAGCAATTAATTATTAAAAACTTATTTTAATAGATTTGAAGTAATTTAGTATTAATAAATCAATTATTTGTAAACTTAAAAAATTAAGAAGCTTCCAAGCATTGCATAAAACCGTTGCTACTATTTTCTAAAACATATAAAACCGCAGCCGTACCGGGTATGGTAGACGAAGCTAAAAATGTATTATTACTATTACAGCCACTGTTTATAACAATCAATACACCATCACTATTTATAGCCGTGTTGCCATTGTTTTGTGACAATGTAATTGGTACTGAGCTAACACTGCCGTACGATAGATTTGTTATCCATATTTCATGCTGTCCGGTAACCCTCCAATCTGCCGCCGGATTATAGTATTCAAGCGAAGCGGTTTCATAATTGGTAATAGTGGGATTACAAGTGGTATCATCGGGAGCACCTTCACCGCCGCCAAAGTTGGGAATAGTTGAAGCAAAAAGCACCGAACCAGTAGTGCCACAACCTAAATAAAGCACGTTCGTATAAGTCGTGGAGTATCCAATATCATTTGGCATAGCACCGCCATTCGTGTCGGCATAATTAGCTAGCGCCGCGGCAATAGCGGCAGCGTCATGTTTTCGTTGTGTATTCCGGGCTGTAACTTGTAGTGCCGGTACGGCCAAGAAAATGATTAGCATTATCAAACCGGCAATTGCCAACACTATCATGACTTCAATGATAGTAAAACCATGTCTTTTAGATTGTCGGCACATATCTTTAATAATATAGCATTAGCGCTATATATTTTTTTAAGTTAAAATAAACAATTTAGGACTGTCTAAGGAGTTTGACTTACTATGTTGTTATCGAATGATTGATCGTCATGCTTAAGGATACTATTAACAATGCGATCAAGTTGATTATCTGTTAAGTTTGCTTTAACAGCATATCCTTCAATCCCAAGATTGCGTAATCCGGCCGGAGCATCAGCTTCGTTTAAGTTGGAAATAATGAAGACTAAGATTTTCTTCCCCCAGTCACTGGCTCGCATTCTCTCAAGGATTTGGTCGCCCGCAACCTTAGGCACCATAAGATCGAGCAGGACCAAATCAGGCATTTCTCGTTCTATGATTTCCAGGGCGCTTTGGCCCTCATACGCCACCAAAACAATGTAACCAAGACGCTCTAATCTAGTTTTATAAATGTCTGCTAAGCTTGTATTATCTTCGACTATTACTATTTTTTGAGGTGATCCCGATTGTGCCATAGTACTAATTATTTTAGCGCAAATTTTAGTCAATTACTATCAAGTAGGTAAAATGTTGGATTATTAATATTGGTTGATAGACATATATGATATGGTTTCATATACTTTTAGCAATATGTGGGAGAAAACTATAACAGACCAAAACCATGAACTTAAGGACATCGATATTATTCAAGGCGGCATGGGTGTTGGTGTTTCGGATTGGCACTTAGCTGGAACCGTCGCCGCGGAAGGAGCTATGGGTGTTATATCTGGCACGGTCATCGGGCCCGTCTTAGCCCGGCGCTTACAAAACGGTGATTTAGATGGTTCATCCAGACTGGCACTGAGTGCTTTTCCTGATCAAAAGATCGCCAATCGAATTATTGAAAATTACTATATACCTGGCGGCCGCCAACCAGATCAACCCTATAAAACTGTGCCGATGTTTGATGATAAAAATCGTCAAATAGCACTTGATCTAAATCTGGCTGGCGCTTTCGTCGAAGTATGGCTGGCTAAGCACTTAGCTGCCCAGAAAAATGACAAACCCGGGCCGATTGGCATGAATTTACTGACCAAATTGCAAGCCCCGACACTAAGCGCCTTATACGGCGCAATGTTGGCTAAAGTTGATTGTATTATTATGGGCGCCGGCATTCCATATGAGATTCCCCAGGCACTTAATGATTTAGCTGCTGGCACAATCACTACCATACGGTTTGATGTTACTGATGCTAAGCAGCCGCATGATCTAACCTTTGATCCGGCAAGCTATGCTATTTCAGCGGACAAGCTAATTAGACCGGCATTTTTAGCGGTAGTATCTTCGAACACTTTAGCTAAACGACTATCTCTCCGTGAAATCCCGCCAAACGGTTTGGTTATTGAAGGTCCAGTAGCCGGTGGACACAATGCGCCACCGCGGGACAAAGTCAAAGTTGAATATGGAGAGCGTGACAAGGTAGATTTAGAGCCCATTGTTAATCTCGGCCTGCCATTCTGGCTGGCTGGCGGTTATGATAGCCCTGAAAAGTTAAAAGAAGCCAAAACCGGCGGCGCTAATGGCATCCAGGTAGGTACTGCCTTTTTAGTATGTCAAGAATCTGGCTTAGATCCGTCCATCCGCCAAAAAGTAATTGACCTAGCGATTAATGAGGGCGTGGAAGTGGCAACTGATATGCGGGCATCGCCTACTAGTATGCCGTTTAAAGTTGTCCAATTATCCGGAACACTTTCTGAGGATAAAATATATGAAAACCGGGCTCGGAAATGTGATTTGGGCTTTCTCCGAGAACCCCACGCTGTAGTAAAGGATGACGGGACTGAGGAAATACAATTCCGTTGCCCCGCCGAACCCGAAGAAGATTACGTTAAACATGGTGGAAGTTTGGCAGACACTCTTGGCCGAGTATGTCTCTGCAACGGACTATTGGCAACAATCGGGCTAGGTCAAATTCGTCACGGCCAGGCTGAAAAACCAATAATTACTGCTGGCGATATTCTGACTGATGTGACACGGCAACTGGTCGCCATCTATGGTTTACACTTTTCAGCCAAACAAGTACTAGGCTACTTACGAAGTAACCAAAATTAATCGTTATTTGTCCTAACGGCCTAATTTGTCCTCGGTCTTTTTTATATCAATTGTGGTTTTAACGACTGTGTCTGGTGACAGGGAAATACTATCAATGCCTTCCTCAACTAAGAAACGAGCAAACTCGGGGTAATCTGACGGTGCCTGACCACATATGCCAATTTTGACTTTCTTTTGTTTAGCGGTTTTAATTACCTGTCGGATAAGTTGTTTGACAGCTTCGTTTCTTTCGTCATAAACATGTGCCACCGTATTATTGTCTCGGTCGACGCCCAGAGTCAGCTGCGTAAGATCGTTTGAACCGATCGAGAAACCATCAAATAACTCGGCAAATTGTTCGGCCAGAATGACGTTAGACGGTATTTCACACATCACATAGACTTCAAAGCCATTTTCTCCCCGCTTCAAACCATTCTTTTCCATGATGGCTAAAACTTTATGAGCTTCATCGAGGGTACGGCAAAATGGTATCATACCTTTAATATTAATAATGCCCATCACGTCTCTGGCTTCTTTAAGGGCGTGGCATTCAAGTTCAAACGCTTCACGGTAAGCATCGCTATAGTAGCGGCTAGCGCCCCGCCAACCGAGCATTGGATTATCCTCGGCCGGTTCGAATTGCGTACCGCCGATCAAATTGGCATATTCGTTCGTTTTAAAGTCGCTGAAACGGATAATCACGTCATTTGGATAAAAAGCCGCGCCGATGATACCGATACCCTCGGCTAACTTATCGATAAAGTACCTGGCTTTATTGCTGTAGCCTTTGGTTAATTTATTGATTAACGCACGGGTCTTTTTATCGGTTATTTTGTCGAAATGCAGTAGGGCTAACGGATGAATCTTAATGTGGGAGTCAATAATAAATTCTTCTCGGGCTAAACCGACACCATCGTTCGGAATCAATGAATACTGGAAGGCCTGATCCGGTGAGCCAATGTTCATCATAATCTTAGTCTTTGGTCGCTTTAGGTCTTTAATATTGGTCCGCTTAATTTCATATTTCAAATCGCCATCGTACACATAACCAACTTCTTCTTCAGCGCAGCTAACAGTAATAATACTGCCATTAGCAACCTTTTGTGTGGCATTAGTCGTCCCGACCACACACGGAATGCCCAATTCGCGCGAGACGATAGCAGCGTGACAAGTTCGGCCACCTTTATCGGTAACAATGGCGCTGGCACTTTTCATAATCGGCACCCAATCCGGGTCGGTCATCTCCGTAACTAGCACGTCACCTTTTTCAAATAAACCAATATTTTTAATATTTAATATTTTACAAACTTTACCTTTACCGATTTTATTGCCGACACTAGTACCCTTAGTAATAACTGTTCCTTTTTCTAAGAGTCGGTATTCTTCGATAACATTTAGATTCATCCTTGATTCGACAGTTTCGGCCCGTGCCTGAACAATGTAAAGTTTATTGTCGGCGTCATCTAATGCCCATTCAATGTCCATGGGTTTGCCGTAGTGATTTTCAACTTCGATCCCCCATTGGGCCAAAGTTTTAGCTTGTTCATCGGTAATTGAGAATTTTTCCTGATCTTTTTTTGGCACAGCGATGTTTAAGGTACGGCTGCCTATGGTTGGAATCATCCTAAGTTTTTTCGTCCCAACCCGCTTTTTTAGAATTGCCAAGGTTGGTTTAAAGACTGTAAATTCATCAGGGTTGATCCGGCCTTGGACAATGTTTTCACCGAGACCATAAATAGAACTAACCACTACGGCGTTACGGAAACCAGATTCGGTATCAATCGTGAACATAACTCCGGCAGCCTTAGCTCGAACCGCGACCATTTGCTGGATACCGACAGAAATTGCCACTTTCATATGTTCAAAATGATTTTCTTCACGGTAGACAATAGCTCGACCCGTGAAAAGCGAGGCAATGCATTTTTTAGTAGCACTTAAGACATTCTTTTCGCCCTTAATATTAAGGTACGATTCTTGTTGACCGGCAAAAGAAGCGTTTGGTAAATCTTCAGCTGTGGCGGAAGAACGGACTGCTACAATCAGATTTTCGTGTCCGCATAACTGGCTGAGTTCGCGGTAACCTTGTCTGATTTCTTCTTCAAAATCCTTAGGTAAATCCACACGCATAAATAAATTCCTAATTTTTGCGCCGCGTTTTTCGAGATCTTTGACATTTTTAATATTCAAACCAGCCAAGATCTTTTCGATCTCAGTTTTAATGCCAGTTTGCTCAATAAAGTAATAATAACTTTGGGCTGTTGTCGCAAAACCGTTCGGTAGATTAATGCCTTTAGGGGCTAGTTTCTGATACATTTCACCTAGCGAGGCGTTTTTGCCGCCAACCTGGGGAACATCAGTCAGTGATATTTCTTTGAAAAACTTTATGTATTTGTACATCTTAGTTACCTAATTAGATTATTTATTCAGGCCATATTATAACAGTTTATAATACCATAAGCACTTTTTGTTTAACCTACTGAATATTTATAAACAATTACTCTAAAATTCAAGTTTAATCAAAATCGAAGATGTTATAATTGGCTTAAATGAACGACCAAATAAATATTATTGCCAAGTGGCTGGGCACTGGTTCAGTTGATATTTTCGGCTGTCCGTTTTCGGGCAAGGATACTCAGGGACGTATTTTGGCGGACCTATTTAACGGCGAACTGATTGCCGGCGGCGATATTCTGCGTAGCCATAAAGACCCTCAAAAAATTGAACAGGTTTTAGACAGCGGCGGCATAATCCCGTCTGATTATTATCTAGAATTAGTGCTGCCGTTTTTATCACAGTCAAAATACCGTCAGAAACCACTGTTTTTAAGTGCGGTTGGCCGAGCGCACGGCGAAGAATCAATTATCATGAAAACGGCCAGCAATTCAGGCCACCCGATTAAGGCGGTTATTTTACTCGATTTAACCGAAGCTGAAGTTTGGCGACGGTTTGAAAATGACAAGAGGCAAGATGACCGTGGGGATCGGGCTGATGACCGGCGGGAAGTATTGCAAACCAGATTGAAAAAATTTCAAGATCGAACAATACCGGTCATTGACTTTTACCGACAAAAAGGCTTATTGGTTGAAGTTAACGGGGCACTAGACCGTGAAACCGTTACTAGTGAGATACTCAGGGGATTGGTTAAACAAGCTTTAAATTAATTTGTTGCCAGATTATAAGTTTACAATTAAATAATTTAAGCATTAGGCGGCGTGATATCAATTTGGGTGACTGCAGATTTAGCGCACAATCCACCGTCTGAAATGTCATAAACAATAATTTGGCCGAATGGCATTTCTAGGTGACCGACATTTTCATCGCTAACTGACTCTAGATATTTTATGAGCGCCCGGAGACTATTCCCACTGGCGACAATCATAATGTTTTTACCATCACGTAAAAGCGGCAAAACAGTATCGGTATAAAATGGGACAACCCGTTCATAAACCATTTTAAGAGTTTCACCACCCGGCACTGGCACATCCCAGCCACGGCGCAATTGGTTAAAGGCATCTTCGCCGATTTGATTTTTAACTTCCCATTTATTTTTACCGGTGTATTCTCCGTAATCTCTTTCATTCATAGCGACCTTGGTTTCAACTTGGACATCAAACAACTGCGCCGCATCTAGCATGCCCTCTAGGGTTTCACGGGTTCGGATTTGTTCTGAGCAATAAGCAACGTCAACTGGGATATCTAATTTTTTAAGGGCTTGGCCGAGCATGGCGGCTTCTTTAAAGCCGTTTTCACTTAAATGGACATCAGTTAATCCGGTCCATTGCCCGGTTGCATTCCACTCCGATTCGGTGTGCCGAACTATGATTAATTTGCCGATTGGAATTTTAGCCGGCATTACTTTATTGGGCGTATTGCCGTACCAGTAATCAACGATATTTTTAGCAGTGGTTTCGTTGATACGTTGAATTGCCTCAACGGTGTTAAAAGCATTATGGGGACTGATAATAACATTAGGCATTTTTTCCAATACCGAGATTTCAACACTGTGCCGCAGCACATCCTCGGGCAGTGTGTCGCTGCGTAATAAGGCTGTTTCCTCGTGGAAGTTCAACAATGCCTCTCCCTCGATCACATCTATACAAGCTCCACCCAGCTGCCCACTACAAAGCAAATCAGTCAAGGCTTCGGTATCAACCAATTCACCACGGGCGGTATTAATTAAGATTGCCCCGGGTTTCATTTTATTAAGGTTTTCGCGGCTCATAATGTGGTGCGTGGATGGCAAGTAAGGCAAATGGATTGATACAATATCAGCCTGTTTAAGTAACTCGTCTAATTCGACATATTTAAAATTATATTCAGTTTGCAGTTCGGGTTTTTGGAACGTATCGTAAGCCAACGATTCCATACCGAAACCAGTGGCGATTTTCAATGCCTTTTGGCCAATGTGACCAGTCCCAATTACACCGAAAATTTTACCTTGTAAATCATGGCCAATTAAATCCTTAGATGAAAATTGATCATTTTCAGTTTTCAAAACATCCGGCAGTTTTCGCTCTAGGGCAAGCAACATAGTAAAGGCATATTCGGCAACCGTATTTTCACCATAAGTCGGCACGTTGACCACGGTCACACCATGATCTTGAGCGGCGGCTAGATCAACATTATCAAAACCGGTCGATCGGCAAGCAATTAATTTAAGTTTTGGCATCGCCTCGATGATGTCTCTGGTTATCTCGCTAGTTATAAACACCGAGATTACCTCGGTCTCAGCATTGCAATTTTCCAGTACCAATTTATCTGTGACGAATTCCCAATGATGGTCGGTGCCTGCCAAAGCAGTATTCAACTGACTTTTATCCAAGTCAGTTGCATCATAGAAATAAATCAATGCCATGTCGATATTTATTATACATAAGAACTATGAGAAAATTAACATATGAAAATCGCCCAGATTAAAGCCCGGCAGATACTTGATTCGAGGGGCGAACCAACCGTTGAGGCGGATGTGTTTCTAGATAATGGAATATTTGGCCGAGCGGCCGTTCCGGCCGGTGCCTCCACCGGCTCACATGAAGCCCATGAACTAAGAGATGGTGACAAAGCTTTTGGCGGCAAAGGAGTACTTAAAGCACTTGCCAATATTGAGGGTGAGATTGCGGCATTACTGCACGGTATAATGGCTGACGACCAGTATCTGATTGACCAAAAAATGATTGAACTGGATGGCACGCCCGATAAATCAAGATTAGGTGCTAATGCCATTTTAGCGGTGTCACTAGCCAGCGCTCACGCCGCCGCCAAAGCGCGCAACGTATTGTTATACGTTCATATTAATGACATTGCTCACAACCCGTCCAAATCATTACCGCGACCGATGATGAACGTCTTAAATGGCGGCAAGCACGCGACTAACTCAGCCGACTTTCAAGAATACATGATTATCCCTAAGCGCGCCGAGAGCTATGCTCAAGCCGTTCAAATCGGGGCTGAGATATTTCAATCATTAAAAAGCGAAATTACGTCGCTGGGGGCATCTACAGCGGTTGGCGACGAAGGCGGTTTTACCTATCCTGTTAAGTCCAATACCGAGATGCTAGATTTATTAAGTAAAGCCGTTACGGCCGCCGGTTATCAACTAGGCGAGGATGTAAGTTTTGCGCTGGATGTCGCGGCTTCTGAATTATTTATAAACGGTAGTTACGTATTAAAAACTGAAAACCGACAGCTGAGCAACGCCGAAATGATTGAATATCTAATTAAAATTACCCAAGATTATCCAATTTTATCGATTGAAGATGGCTTAGATCAGGATGAATGGCAGGCCTGGCAAGAGCTGACAACAAAGCTTAGTGCTTACCAACTTGTCGGTGACGATTTACTGGTGACTAATCCTGATCGACTGCAGCGAGCTATTGATCTTAAAGCCGGCAACACCATCTTAATTAAGCCGAACCAAATCGGCACGTTAACTGAAACCATCCAAACCTTGCAATTAGCTAAACAACATGGTTGGCGGACAATCATTTCACATCGCAGTGGCGAAACCGAAGACACCACGATCGCTCATTTGGCAATCGGTACCGGGGCTGGCCAAATTAAAACCGGCAGTTTATCGCGGACTGAACGCACTGCTAAACACAACGAACTGATGCGTCTGGAACTGTTTGATGAAACTTTAAAGCTGGCCAAACCTTTTGAAGTAAGCTAAATTAGTAACCATGAAAATTAAGAAAGCAATTATCGCCGCCGCCGGCCAAGGTACACGGTTTCTACCGCAAACCAAAGCCGTGCCAAAAGAAATGCTGCCGCTGATCGATAAACCGATCATTCAGTATATCGTCGAAGAATTAGTTGAAGCCGGCATTGAAGATATCATAATTGTCACTAGCAGCTACAAACGAGCGATTGAAGATCACTTTGACGAACCAAACGTTGATTTAGTAAATACTCTCCAAAAAGGCGATGCCACCAAGCAACAATTATTGAAAGAACTTTACCGCATTGCTAACCTGGCTAATTTTATTTATGTCCGCCAAAAAGGGTTGAAAGGTAATGCTGTGCCCCTACTAAATTGTGAATCAATTATCGGCCAGGAACCATTCATCTATACTTTTGGCGATGACTTTATCAAAGCCCAACCAGGACGTTTCAGCCAACTGGTAGACATTTATAGCCAATATAGCCAAAGCGTATTAGCCTGTTTACCAGCCGATAATGAGATAAATTATAAACAGTATGGTTATGTTGGCGGTCAGGAGATTGGTGAATCCTTAATGGAAGTTAGTACCATAGTCGAAAAACCAGGCAGCCGGGCAGCGGCTCCGTCAACTTTGGCAAGTTTAAGCAGTTATGTTTTTAACCCGTCAATTTTTCAATCAATCCAGGCTATTAAGAAACAACTTAAGCCAGATAAAGAATTGTTATTACAAGACGCGATTCAGCATAGTATTAATCATGGCGATAAAGTGTTAGCTTATGAAATTAAAAACGCTAAATATTATGATAGTGGTAATAAATTGGAATATCTTAAAACAACAGTTGATTTCGGTTTACAACACCCGGAAATTGGCACAAGTTTTAAAGAATATCTGCGCCAAAAAATAAAATAATTGATAACTACGGTGAGATTATGGTTATATCCGGTGCCGGTTTAATTGCCATAGCCGGTTTTATCAGCCAAAGAAAACGTGCTAGTAAAGCTACCGAGTGATAATTTTTAGTGTAGTTTAGGCAATTTATCCTTATAATTAAATTAGTTAAGGTATGAGTTTGGCCAATGACCGATGAATATAGTAATTCTAAAATTACTTTTATAAAAACCGTCAAAGAACGATTGCCAGAGTTAAGCAAACCTGATCTGCAGCTGATTAGTCAAGCCTACGATTATGCTAAACAGGCTCACGCTGGGCAATTACGCGCCAACGGTAAGCCCTATTTTGAAGCACATTGTTTGCCGGTAGCTGAGCACGTTTTAGATTTTGGGTTAGACACACCTTTAATTTGTGCCGCTCTGCTACATGACACAATTGAAGATACGTCAGTTACTGCCGTGGATTTGGAAAATAAATTCGGTAAAGAAATAGTGTTTATGGTAGAAGGTGTCAGCAAACTTGGCAACATAAAATATAGCGGTAACGAATATCACGTTGAAAGTTTAAGAAGATTTTTTGTGTACGTTGCTCAAGATGTCCGGGTAGTGATTTTAAAACTAGCTGATAGATTACACAATCTTGAAACGCTTCAATATTTGCCGGTTGAAAAACAACAGCGCATTGCAGTTGAAAGTATTATGATTCATGCGCCACTGGCCTCGCGGATGGGCATGGGCAAATTGGTTAGTCTAATTAATGATTTGGCTTTTCCTTATGCTTACCCGGAAGAGTATAAAAAAACAGTTGCCATCATGGAAAACTTTATCAGAAATTCTAATGAAACAGTTAAAAAAATCCATCGCAATTTAAGTGCCGATCTATATAACAGCCTAGGCTACCTGCCAAAAATTGATGAGCGGATAAAAGGTTCATATAGTTTTTATAAGAAGTTGACTCGTAAAAAATGGAATGTAAATGAAATTTATGATTTAATTGCAATTCGAGCGATTGTAAAAACCATTCCAGATTGTTATCAGGCGCTTGGTGTAATTCATAATCATTGGCATCCGGTTCCTGGCAGAGTTAAAGATTATATCGCCGTCCCGAAACCGAACGGTTACCGAAGTTTACACACCACAGTTTTTAGCGGTGACGGACACATAATTGAGATTCAAATCCGGACGCCGGAAATACACGAATTTAATGAGTACGGCATGGCCTCACATCACGAATATAAACGATCCTCTTCGCAAGATAAATCGGATAAAGAAAGTTTTGCTTGGATTGAGCAGCTACGAGAGTTACAAAATTCTAATCTGACAACCAATGATTATTATGCTAGCTTAAAAACTGATTTTTTTCAGGATCGAATATTTGTTTTTACACCAAAGGGTGACGTAGTTGATTTACCGGCAGAAGCTACTATTCTTGATTTTGCCTATGCTGTGCATACGGAGATTGGCGAGCATGCTGGCGGTGGTAGGATAAATGGCAAATTTATGGCGTTGAAAACACCACTTAAAAGCGAGCAAATAGTAGAAATCATTACTAATCCTAAAGCTCGTCCTAGTGATAAATGGTTAGAGATGTGCATAACTAATACGGCACATAGCAATATCCGTAAATTTATAAAAAATTTGCATAATCCAAACGACTTTTAATTTCTCAGATAAAGTAAAAACCAGCCCGTCGGCTGGTTAATACCTTTAATTGTCTCTTAAGCGACAATCTATATTAGATATAGCGCATATGTTTATAATTGTCAAATGCAATTTTTAAAATTATCGTTAATTGGTTGATTTATGACGTCGAGCAGTATAAACGTAATGAATTGAACTAGCTAGAATAACCGTGCCGATAAACAAGGCAATGGTGTCACCCGGACCGGTATTAGTTAAAGTAGTTGCGGTGGGGTTGGTTGTAGTACTTGATTGGGTCGGCGTAGTAGTTTGAGTTTGGGTCGTTGTTGGTGTAGTGGTTGTTGGGGTGGTCGTTGTTGTTTTAGTAGGTGTAGTGGTTGTAGTTGTTGATTGGCTGGTAAACGTAATATTTTGCGAGACATCATCATTTGATTCATCGCCGAAGGTTATGACGCAAGAATAACCGGCGGCTACTTGGGCGGCGGTTGGTGGGCAAGGGTAATTAGCCGCATCGGTTGTGGCACTACCGCCGCTAGTATCTTTACCAGTAGCTGGCGGACCAATAGTCCCAGTGTGTACCACAAATGTGGTGACTGGAAGCTCTCCGGTTTTACTAGTTGTAACTAATGTCGTTAACGGGTTAGAACACGAAATTGGTACTGCATTACCCTCAGTGACAACGGTTGGTTGATTGGGATCATTATTGCACTCCAGAATGGATCCAATAGAACTATCGTGCATACCACTGCCGGATACCGTAACTTTTTGGCCATTGGTTAGACCGGTACTGGGAGTAACTGAAATAACGCCGGCCGCCCAGCTGGTTGCCGGAAAAGCTAAAACCCCCATAATTAATAATATTAGCAAAAATCGCTTAAATAATTTTTTTATAAAAACAGATTGGGGGATAGGCATTGTTTTAAACTCTCCTCTAATTAATTTAATTATGAACCAAGGTTATGATATTGCAAGCATTAGCAATATGTTTTTAGAATGCCAAATCGAGGTTCAATTATTATCGGCATTAATTTGGGGTTCATCGCGGGCTTCGTGGATGGCTTTTTCAATTTTGCCGGACGAAATTGACCAGGCTAAGACTTCCACAAATGATATAAATGGTTCCCTAAAACGTTGCTCAATTCCGCTTAAAATTAAATCACAATGTTCATCAGTAAATAAGAATTCCGCTGGCCCTCGACCGTTGAACGTAACTTCGTTTTCAGCTAGCAATTGATGGGCCATCACTTGATCATTCGGATCGTTTAAATAAGCAAAGGACTTAATAATTGCCGCGCTTAACACAGGATTTTTAGATGAAAAATAGATAGAACCACCATCTTCATAATGAGTGATTTTTCGCATAACATAATATTTTAACATAATCTTTATTTTTATAACAGATTTAATAAGGGGTAATGTATAGCAGTTGGTACAGGTCCATAGCAAGGAGGACAATTATGGACATGTACAACTTAAGGCAAATACCAAGTGAAGCAAAGATAAGGAAGTATTTAAGGTATGCGGTTTATGGCAGCAGCTTTATGTTCTGTCCGGAGTGCCATTACACCAACATTAGAACCTACGAAGATCGCTACCGATGCCCTAGGTGCCGGTGTAAGTTTAGTTTAATTAGCTATACCTGGCTGTCTAACTTAAAGCTACCGCTCCAGCAATGGTGGCTACTGTTATGGTGTTGGACACAGAAGGTTCCTGTCCACCAGGCAGCATCTCTAAGTAATTTGTCCCGGTTAACTGTCTATCATTGGTATGATGCCTTTAGAAACCACCTGCCTGAGGAATACCACGTTTTAGAGACCATAGTGCAATTAGACGAGGCTTACTTCACTAATTGGTGCCTACTGATGGGTAAACAAGTTGGCTCACGTAAACTGGCTTATGATCTCATCTACCGTCAACACCCGGGCAGACTAGCTGCTAACAGTTTCTTGTTTGAAAAAGTTCAACCTGGTGCTAAGCTTTGGACGGATGGATCTACCATCTACAAGAGTAGCGAGGGTTATTGGCCAGTGGAACATACAAGTGACATACACAAGAAGTTTGAATTCACTCATACATCTGAGATAGAAGGTATGTTTGGCTGTCTTAGAACCTTCATTAGACGGATGTACCACCATACTACGCCAGAAAAGTTCCCGGACTATGTACGAGAATTCTGCTTCAGATTTTCATCGCCAGAGTTATTCAGTTCACCGAAGTTATATTGCGAAAAAACATTAATTCTTGTACCAACACGTTAACATAACCCTTAATAAGACTTAGAAAAATTTGTTAAAATTATTGTTGACATAAAGATATATCGTTAAATATAATTATACTATCATTAACGATATATCTTTATGAAAGGAATTAAAATGTACGATCATGAACATTATGGAAGTTATTCAGCTTTTAGGCATTGGCACGGTGGCCATCGCGCCAAGCGAGGCGACATGAAATCGATTATCCTACGCTTATTAAAAGAACAACCCATGCACGGCTACGAAATTATCAGTAAATTAGAAGATAAAAGCCATGGTTTGTGGCGTCCCAGCGCCGGCTCAGTCTACCCTAATCTTCAGTTATTGGAAGAACAGGAGCTAGTAACTAGTAAAATGGAAAATGGTAAAAAAGTTTATGCTTTGACTGCGAAGGGCGAAGAGTCAGCCACTGCCGCTGAAGCCGCGCACCAAAACCATCACGCCCCATGGGAAGAAAATAAAGAATTTGCTGAGAGCTACCGCGAGATTAAACATACCATCTTTGACATTATGGGATTATTAAAACAATTGGCCGCGCAAGACTCTGAAAAAATTGTCGAAAAAGTTAAAACTATCTTGGACGAAACCAAGGCTAAGTTAGCTAATTTAGTTGACTCAAATAAAGACAAATAATCCATTTACTAACCAATTTTAATTGATGTTACACTTGGGTTGATGAATGAATACGTAATTGTATCTTTCTTATCGACTCCGCAAGTCGAGATATTTAAACGATCAAACTGGCCGTTACACTTAACTATTGTCGGTAACTTCTACGCTGAGCTTAACCCTGCGGTATTAAACAGTATTTTAGACAGTGTGGCGGCTGGTTTAAAACCTCTGACAATTCCCTCAAAAGCCCGGCAAATGTTTGGCTCAAAACATAATCTACCAGTAACCGAACTCTATCGAACCGATGCCCTGCAGACATTTCACACCACAATTCTTAAAGCGCTCGATCAATTTATTAAACTAAGGACACCCCAATTTAATAATGACGGTTATCGGCCGCATGTGACCGAAAAATATAGTCGTAAATTGTTAGTTGGTGAAAATTTCCAACTTCAAACCTTGTCGTTAGTAAAATTAGATAATGCCAACGCTCAGATTTTAAAAACCATTAGCTTAAACTAAGGCGGCTAGGATTGTCTTAGTATCTCTAACTAAACCGATGCGGGGAAAGATTTTACTAACTGGAAGTTGATGTTCTTCGATCGACATAGCCGCCATGGCATCTTCGGCAAATATCTGATTGTACCCATATTCATAAGCAAAACGAGCCGTACTTTCAACGCCAAGGTTTGTTGCAATGCCGCATAAAACCATAGTCAAAATACCACGGCGACGGAATTCAAGATCTAATTCTGTACCATAAAACGCCCCCCACTGGTGCTTGGTAATCACAAAATCATTGGCTTTTGGACCCATTTGCGGAACTATTTCCGCCCAATCCGGATCGGTCGGCGTTGTGGGACGCCACATTTTCTCGTCTGCAGCTGGGTGTAACCCATCTTTACCATCGGCCGACGGTCTAACTCTAACTAGAAAAACTGACATATTATTTGACCGGAAAGCCTCAGCCAGCGCTGACGCATTGTTAATAACTACGTCTGATTTATGTGGAACGGTTGGACGGCTAGTAATGCCTTTTTGTAAATCAATTACGACTAGTGCTGTTTTAGCCTTATCAATTACGAGCTTATACATAATAAATAACTCCTTTTGATCTAATTAATAATAACTAATGCAACTTAAGCAAATTTTAAGATTGCTTCTAAAGCAATAACGGCAGCGATTAGCAACCAGAAGAAAATATCGGCACCATTTTTGATTGCCCAATCAAATATTTTTCTAGTTGGTTTATCGACTGGCAAATCTTGATAATTTAACCTAAACCAAGCACAGTTAATGGCGAGAACGCCAGCGTAGCAAAACAGACAGTAGATACATAAATTACCGATATTGAAAATACTTTGCCAAAAATACCAAAAGCCAAAACAAACGAAGAACACAGCAAAAAATTCGTAAACTAGCCGTAACTTAGCTATTATCTGTCCACCAGCCCAACCAATTAACCCAGCCGAAAAGGTAAACATAAAGAAACTTAGACAGAGTAAACTGTTGGGAAAACCGAAAACCGAACTCTGATGTGAATTAAGAATATTAGAGCAATTAAAAACCGAATTTAAATTACAAGCCAAGACCGCATGAGCATTTTTTAGAAGTGTTAGTTTTTCCAGCATCTGCAAAAACGAAGCGATGAAACCAACTGCCGCGGCGATGGTCATTACCCCGAACAGGATTGTTTGATTAATTTTTGGTTTCATAATTTTTCAGCCTTTCTTATTACATTTTGTTAATTATTAAATTTCGAAAGTTAGTGTGAAGCTTTTTACCAACTTGTAAAATTAATTCTTCGTCTGTTACCTCGACAATCCAACCGACATCAACCACTGTTTTATTTATGCGTACACCGCCAGCTTCAATTAAACGCCTAGCCGCACTTTTGGAATTTGCTAAACCAGTTTCGACAAGTATATCAATAATGCTTTCGCCCTCATTAACATTAGCCGTCTGCAAACTGGCTATTTCCGGTCCGGAATTTTTATCGGTTAAATCAAGGTAATCTTGCCGGGCCTGCGCGGCACTTTTTTCGTCGTATAGATTCTTAACAATAGTCTCTGCTAAAAACATCTTTCCGTCTTGTCCCGACAGCTCTCCCGACTCCAATTTTTGCTTAATCAGTTTGACTTCGAACATTGGTAAGTCAGTACATAATTCCAGAGCGTGTGGGGTTATACCATCGTCCCACAGCATGATTTTATGGAACATGTGAAGCGGTGTGTCATTGAGGGTAATCATATTACCTTCGGTTTTGCCTATTTTTCGACCACTTGGATCAACCAATAATTGTCCGGCAATAACGTATTTCTGTTTATTCTTGTGGCGCTTAATAAAGGTTGAACCAACCAGCATATTAAATATCTGATCAGAACCGCCAATTTCAATGTCCACATCCATCGCTAAACTATCTTGACCCTGCATAATCGGGTAGAGAAATTCATGTAAACCAATTGGTTTGTTATTGGTTAAGCGTTGTTGGAACATATCTCGCTCGAGCATTTGCTGGACGGTAACTTCACTGGCTAGTTCCAAAACATCATAAAAACTCATTTTGCTTAACCATTCACTGTTAAAACGTAATTCAACCGGGTTAACGGGGTCGTTAAAATCTAATATTTTACTGACTTGTTGCTTATAACCGGTGGCATTGGTTAAGACTTCCTCACGAGTTAGTTGGACGCGGGCCGCTGACTTGTCAGACGGATCGCCAATCATGGCTGTAAAATCGCCAATCAATAAAATGACCCGATGATTTAATTTTTGTAATTGTCGAAGCTTTAGCAGCTGGCTAATGTGACCGACGTGTAAATCCGGCGACGTGGGGTCAATTCCCAAATAGACAGTTAACCTTTTGCCACTTTGTAGTACCTTAGCAAGAGCAGTTGGCGAAGGGTAAATCTCAACAATCGCTCTAGTTGTAAGTTCATCTATACTCGCCTTATCCACTATCGGCCGTAAAGCTTTTTTCATTACCATGCTCCACTATCTAAATTAGTTTATCTGCTATGTATTCTACATCATTCCTATCAGTGTATGGATGGGTTATATGCATAATTAATAAATCTAAGTATGCCATAATTAACTTATGAAGCAGCCAGAGTATCAATATTTAAAGTTATTAGTCGAAATCCTGAAGAACGGAAAAAGTAAACCAAGTCGCGGGATAGTCGGGCTTAAATCAATCTTCGGCTACCAAATGCGCTTTGACTTGAGATACGGCTTTCCGTTGTTAACGACTAAGAAAATGCCGTTTAAGATGCTACTTTATGAACTGTTATGGTTTGTCTCAGGAAGCTCAAACATCGCCTATCTGCAAGAACATAACATTCATTACTGGGATGAATTTGCTGATAAAGATTTAAACTTAGGACCGGTTTACGGCGTGCAATGGCGGCATTGGAAAGGGCCGGATGGCAAAGAATTTGATCAACTGCAGTGGGCCATCGATGAAATTAAAAAGCATCCTTATTCCAAGGCGATAATTGTCAGCGCTTGGAACGTGGCAGATTTGAAAGCTATGCGTTTGCCGCCTTGTCACACACTGTTCCAATTTGATGTCACCAAAGGCAAGTTAAGATTGCAACTTTATCAGCGGTCATCTGATATATTTTTAGGACTACCGTTTAATATTGCCCAGTATGCGTTGTTACTGGCCATGGTGGCGCAATTGACTAATTTGGAAGCCAGAGAATTGATTATTTCGATTGGCAACGCTCATCTTTATGAAAATCAGCTGGAGCCGGCCAAAGAACAAATCAAACGCCGGCCGTACCAGTTACCAAAATTAATCCTTGATAAAAATGTCCAGCAGATCGACGATTTTAAAGCCGAACATTTTCAACTAATTGATTATCAAGCTCATCCCCACATCAAAGCACCGTTAGTTATTTTGTAGTCGACCGGTAAAGTTGCTCATAGATTGCCTTATATTCAGCACACATCCGTGCGGCAGTAAATTGTTTTTCAAATGTCGATCGGCAAATACGGCGATCAATCAAGCCAATATTATCAATTGCAGCAGCGGTGTCCATCGCCGCCTGTTTAGCATCCAATTGGCTACCTTTAAATTTTTTATTGATGACAAAACCATTTTGCCGGTCATGAATAATTTCTGGTAAAGCCCCAGAATCTAAACAAATTACTGGTGTCGCACAGGCCAAGGCTTCAATCGCTACCATACCAAATGGTTCGGCAAAAATTGACGGCACCAACACCACCCCAGCACCGGCTAAAAAGGCTTGCTTGTCAGCAAAATCACTAATATAGCCGATATATTCAATATTACGATCAGTTAGTTGTGGCGCGATACGTTTTTGCCAGTAGGCGTCTTTGTGATAACCAGCATAATGCTTGCCGGCAATTTTAAGTTTATATGGCTGATCGTGGATGGCATTGTAATGTTGTACGGCTTGAATCGCTAAATGTAATCCTTTTGGTTCAATGATCCGTCCCATATAAGCCAAATATTTTTCATTGGTTTGATAATTCGGCCGGTAGAGATCCTCGGCCAGCCCATGGTAGACATTACCCACCCAATTAGTGCTGGCTGGCATGCCTTGACGCTGGGCCAGTGAGATTGAAATCCAATTGAGGTTTGGATATTTAGGAAAAATATTCTTATAAGCGATTAAAAAATTAAACGGATCATGGTGCGTAAACACCACCGGTTTTAAACAAAACTGAGCAAATGGCAGAGCCAAATCTTCTTCATTGGTATAAATATGAACGATATCTAACTTATTGGCATTGGCCAGTGCATAAGCCTGAGCAATTAACTCGGCTTGAACCTGGCGAGCCAGCGATACAAACGTCAGTGGATGTTTTTTAAGCAGGTCGATATAACTGTCATGACGGCTAGCCAATTCGGCTTGAAAGTTTGTTAAATCGGCAGTCACATTTTTAGTAGGCGTTCTAACCGGTCCGGGAGTAAAAAATGTAACATCAACGTCTAGCTTGACTAGGCCCGCAACTAAATCTAGGGCGAGTTGACCAGGCGCAAAAATTACTTTCGGTAGAATAGTTTGCTGCATAAAAATATGCGGCACCACAATCCCGACCCGCAGCTCGGGTAATTTAGTCTGTTTTTTCATCTGATGAGCCATCTTCATCTAGGAAGCTTAAGTCAAGCTCTTCACTAGAGGTGTCATCATCATCGCCGTAGTAAGCGTCAGCGTCACTACTGTTGTCGTCGGTTTGTCCCATAACTTAGAGAGATTATGTGATTAAGACAAGAATTTGTAAAGCATTAAATCTTGATCACTTTAGGTAAACTTGTCGACCTAGACAATTTATGTAAAAATTAACTGTAGCATGAAGGTATTTATTATTGCTTGTCTGACAGCCGACGGCTGTATTGGCCGTTCGGCTGATCATGTATCAACAACTTGGACCAGTCCAGAAGATACTAAATTTTTTATAAAAAAGTCCAAACAAGCTGGGGTTGTAGTAATGGGGTTACGGACGTTTGCAACCATTAACCGAGCCTTACCAGAGCGTCGCTTAATCGTTTATACACCGAATGCTAGCGAACTAAATGTCACAGGCATTGAAACAACCAACGAGACACCGATCATATTAGTCAAGCGTTTAACGCAAGAAGGCGTTCAGGCCCTGGCAGTTGCCGGCGGCGCCAGTATATATGCGCTGTTTATGGCCAGCGGCGTGGTCGATGAATTATATTTAACTATCGAACCGGTAATTTTTGGCCATGGGATACCGCTGTTTAATGAAACTTTGCCAGATATTAAACTAACCCTTCTTGACACCGAGAAGTTAAATTCTAATACCATTATGTTGCACTACGCTGTAAATAAGTAAATTGATATAAGTGGCATGAACGAGTCCACAATTACTCGCCTGGTAAATAAATATGGGCTTAATTGCGCTAAATTATTAGCAACTGAAAAAGGTTACCGTAATGAAAGCCATCCGTTTGTAACTAACGGTGGCCAAATCGTCAATCTTATTATCTATAAAAATGAACCCAACATCCTGCAAACTATCCTTTTAGCTAACCAAACATCAAATTTTTTAGCTACTCGAGGCTTTCCGGTCCGGCGCACACTTGATCCCCGGATAGTCTGTCTAAGGACGGATTACTGGTAACGCTATGCTGTTTTATATAACTATTTGCCGGGTCAAACTATTCCATGGGAAGGTTACACCAGGCAGCATATTAAACTACTGGGGGCGATGTTAAGTAATCTACATGCCGAACTAACAGCGTTGCCGTTAGTCGGTTATCCAGCTGTGGCGGAACAGTATTTAAAGTATTGTCAGTCGATGCAGTTATATTTTACCGATCCGGGAGTTAAAGCTTCGTTAAACCGTAAACTTGGTCTAAACTTAAACCCTGCGATATTTGAACAAGCAAAACAATTGTTGTCGGCCAGCAACGAACTAAAACAACAGCAAGTTTTGCACATGGACTTCGTCCGCAGCAATATCTTGTTTACCGCTACCAAACGGCGCCATCAACCAACTGATTTGCTGATAAGTGGCGTATTAGATTTTGAAAAGACGGCATACGGACACCCGCTGTTTGACATCGCCCGGACGCTGGCTTTTTTACTAGTCGATTGCAAATACAAAACTGCAACCCAAGTTAGAAAATATTTTTTATTATCCGGTTATCAAAAACGCGGTACCAGTCAGTTGCCTCATGTCAGAATACATGGCGCCAAGCGGAACGACGATTTGTTGGAAAATTTAATTGGCCAATTCTTAATGTATGATTTCTATAAATTTCTGAAACATAATCCTTATGAAGATTTAATTAATAATGATCATTTTTTACGAACCTGCAACCAGCTTTTGACTCGGCAATTGATTTATGGCAATGATACAATAAAGCAGAGCTAGCTAACGGAGGCCTAAAAATGTCAGATCAATGGAAGAAACGACTAATCTCACAAGGTGATCTTATGGATTTGCACGACAGGCTTAAAGAAAAAAATAAAAAAATTGTTTTTACTGCCGGATCTTGGGATTTAATCCACGTTGGCCAGTGTCGTTACCTAGAAAGAGCTAAGGCTGAGGGCGATGTGTTAGTCGTTGGAGTTATTAGCAATAATGCGATCCGCCGCGTTAAAGGTCCCAATAAACCGATTCTGGATGAAAAAATCCGAGCAGAAATTCTGTCATATTTGAGACCAGTTGATTTTATGACAATTATTCCCGAACCAAGCTGCCAACCTTCGCTCGGCCTGCTTAAACCAGATGTCTACATTACCGTTAAAGAAGATTGGACAGGCAATTATAAACAGTCTAAAGAATATAAAACGGTTACCAAATACGGCGGGAAAGTCAAAGTCATCGACCGGCAATCAACTGCTATTTCTACCACCACGATTTTGCAGCGGGCAATTGGTGGCCAATTGGGCGATGTCTTCAAACCGTTTATGGATTTACGCAAAGATCCGTTGAAGGAAAAATAAATTGGTTTAATAATAATGAAAAGCGAATTAACCGAGCAACAAAAACAAATCATCTACCGCGATGCGCGGTTTAACAAAGAATATGATGATATCTGGCGCGCGGTCGGCAAATGCGTGTTTTGTGATTTAAACGATAAATACGTCTTTTTTGAAGAGAACGGTATTGTTATGACCATTTCACTATATGCTTACATTGATGGTCATTTCCTAATCCTACCCAAGCGACATGTTCGTTCAACTAAAGAACTAACTCAATTGGAATGGGATACTATCCGCAAATTTAGCTATATTGCCCAAAAACTAATCCGTCAAATTCATAACATCAAAGGTATGCAGTTAATCCAAAAAGCTGGAATTAGTGCCCAGGGTACAGTCAGCGATCATATCCATTTTCATTGCGTGCCATTTGATAAACCTGACCTGTGCGTATGGAATTTCCGGAAGTTAAAGTATACCCCACTGGAAAATGTAGCGCTATACCGTAAAGCTCGGGAAAAGATTATCGATTACGAGACTAAGTATGATAAAAAATACCAAAATGCTTCAGCCCTGCCGGTAGTTTGTGATTTGGCAATGATCAATACCAAACAGGAAGTGCTCTTGCAAGAGCGCCAATCAACCTTAAAGTTTATTCCAGACACTTATAGTTTACCAGGCGGCTTAGTGGAAAGTTTTAATGTGCCGCTGGAAATTGAATTAGCCCGAGAAGTTAAAGAAGAAACTAGTTTTGATATTAAGCAACGACCAGTACGGTTACTGGCTTCGCGGCTAAGTAAGCTTAAAATGATACGCTATGATAAACATTTGCGCGTTAGGTATCCCATCCAACGCCAATTCATCTGGAACACCTATCTGCTAACTGGGCTTGACCCGCAGCTAAAACTGCAGCCCGGCGATGATTGCTTGAAATTATTTTGGCAGCCATTAACAAAAATTAATAATAGTCGAATCTCTCCTGGTATACAGCAAGTATTAAAAGGCCTGCAGTATGAACTCTAATCATTTTGTCTTTGATTGGCAGGATTTAGCATTTAGCAGTAAAAAACCGCTAAATCGTTTACGGGCCATATTTATCATGGCTCCTCGAGAAATTTCACAAGCCCGATTTAAACAATTAATTAAAACTTATCTACCTCAAGGTAATATTATCTTGGGTGTCGCCAAAGAAACTTACGTACTGGGTTTTGAAAATCAACCACAATTTAAATTACAATCTATTGATACTTTTTCTAAAATTATCGACCAAGTCAATAATTCTAACACTAAAGCCAAGATCTATCAGCTACATTATTTCCAACGCGAAATAAAGTATCTTTTTGAACAATTAGACTTTAAAAAAGTAATTTTAATTAACGGGTCGTGGCAATATGCTTGGCATACCCAGGCACCATATTATATCCTGGCAAATCGACATATTACCTATGAATATGTATCACCGTTTGGCGATGAAGCTGAAGCCAAAGTTTATGAAAAGAAACTTACCCCATTAATAAAATCGGCTAATCCGATACCAAAAGCTAAGCTCACAGCTGAAGAAATGATGCAAAAAGCAATTGTCGCCAGTCACTACTCATATGACTATAGCTTTCAGACTGGTACAGTACTTGGCAAAATTAGTAGTAATAAAAAAACCTATAACTTAATAACTTTTGCCTATAACAAAGTCATACCCTATCAGACTTATGCCATGCTTCATGGTGCTAGCCGCGAACAGAATTTCTCGCCACCAAACGATTTAAACTTTTACGATACGATCCATGCGGAAGTAATGTTAGTCTTGCAAGCTCAAAAGAAGTGTATAAAACTTAGTGGCACAACATTGTTTATCAATTTGTTACCGTGTCCGACTTGTGCACGAATGCTATGTGAGACAAAAATCTCAAATATTATCTATGCCAACGATCACACTGATGGATTTGCATTACAGTTGCTACAAACTGCCGGTAAACAGATAAATCGTCTAGTTATTAATCAAATAATTCACTAACCGATTCACCGGCATGAATATTCTTAATTGCATTGGCTAGTAATGTAGATATAGTTATACGGCCAATTTTACTGGTCACTGGTCCAGGTAAACTATCAGTCACGTATAACTTGTCTAAGTACGGGCTTGCTTCAACTTGTTCTACGGCATCGCCACATAACACTCCGTGTGTTATTGCGGCATACACTAGTAAGGCACCTCGTTTTTTTAATGCTTCGGCTGCCGACAATATCGATCCACCGGTCGAAATGATGTCGTCGACCATTAAAACATTGCGTTTGTGAACTGAATGGCCAACAATTGCCTCAACGTGAGTAACCTTATCATCTTGTCTATCTTTATCGACAATCGCCCACTCCGTTTTTAGCTTTCTGGCGACAGCGCGAGCTTTATTACCAGCTCCTAAATCTGGACCAACAATAACTGGATGATCAAGTACGTCTCTCATTGAATCAACGATAGTTTTCCTAGCATATAAATGATCAATTGGCATATTCGTAAAACCTTGTATCTGGCCAGCGTGCAAATCTACGGCGCAGATTCGTCCTATACCAGCTGTTTCAAAAAGATCAACTGCTAATTTAGCCGATATTGGTACCCGGGAATCATCTTTACGATCCTGCCGGGCATAGCCAAAGTATGGAGTTACAGCTGTAATTCTATTAGCTGATGACCGCCTAAGGGCATCGCTGATAATTAGTAGTTCCATTATGTTATGGTCGACTGGTGGACCAGTCGGTTGAATAACGAAAACGTCTTTTTCGCGAACGTTATCATTAATTTTGACTTTTGTCTCGCCGTCTGCAAATTGACCTATTTCAGCATCGACCAACCTGACAAATGACTTTTCAGCAATCGCTTGACTTAACTCAGGGTGAGCATTTCCGCTAATTAATAACAATTCTTGTGACATAAATTTTTCCCTTTACTTGCAGTATACCAATTTGACTAACAGCTAATCAAATTATCTAATAGCATAAGCATTATAAATTAGAACACAGTTTTTGAATTTGATACTAAATCAAATAATTTAGGGAATATGAATACTAGCAATACCGCAAAACCAGCCGCGCCAATAAATTGTCCGATATATAAAAAGTGAATAACTTTCAGAATTGAAAGTAATGCAAGCAACGAACCGATTATTTCTATTGTCAGTGCCAAGCTAGATAACCGGGTTTTAATTTTAGACACTAACCAAATTGACAATAGAAATTCGTAACCATAAAGTGCTATTCCAAAATCATCATGGATTGTTGAATAAACAGGCGATAGATAGCGGGGAAAAGTACTAATTAAAACTAGAAAAGTTAACCCAGCTAAAATGCCGATAAACCATACTAAATTACGGTATTGTTCATTAAATTGCCTAATTTGCTGAGTTGCTTTTAATAGGAAAATTATATCCAATAAGAAACCAAGCACATAAAGTACAACAGTAAATTTATATTTGCCAAAATTACTAACTCCACCGTTAACTACCATCACGTGTGGTTTAAGCAAACTGCAGATAATTAAAAATCCAAAGAGGCAGGATTGGCTCATCAATAAGGATTGTTTAACGGCTTTAATTTTATTAGACATAAGTACTTTTTATTATAGAAGAATTTTAAAGTAGAATAACGCACTCAACCATGAATAAAATATTCTTAACACTAACTGAACATTATTGGTAATTTGTTTTCCAATGTGTATATATCCTGTGTATAATTGAAATGATCTGGAGCGACCTATGAAATTAATAATTATGATACCGTGCCTCAATGAGGAAAAAACTTTACCGGCAGTATTGCAATCGATCCCGAGAAAAATCAAAGGCATTGATAAAATCGAGATATTAGTAATTGATGACGGTTCAACCGACAAAACCGTCGCGGTGGCTAAAAAATACGGTGTGAAACATTTTATTTACCATCGGCGAAATCAAGGTTTAGCTTATTCGTTTCGTGTCGGACTAAAAGAAGCCTTGCGCCTAGGGGCTGATATTATTGTTATTACTGACGGCGACAATCAGTATCCCCAAGCACGAATTCCTGATTTAATCAAACCGATTTTAGATGGTAAAGCCGATACCGTTATTGCCGACCGTCGAGTTCAGACGATTGAACATTTTTCTCCAACCAAAAAATTATTACAAAGTATTGGCACTAAAATTTTAAATTTAACCGCTGGCACTGACATTCCAGATGGCACCAGCGGCTTTAGAGCCTACTCCAAAGATGCCGCCCGCCAAATCAACCTGGTTACCCGCTGGGGCTATGCTATGGAATCAACCATTCAAGCTGGTAATAAACGGCATGCCATTGCCACAATCGTAATTAAAACTAATCCCAAAACACGTGATTCGCGGAATTTTAAATCTAATTGGCAACACGTCCGACGTTCCGCTGTAACTATTTTCCGGGCATTTGTCATGTATCGGCCTTACGCCGTTTTCCTAACTATTGGTTTCGTAATGATGATATTGGGTCTAGCACCATTTGTGCACTATTACTATTTGCTGTTAATCGTCCACTCCAAGACCGCCGGCGGCGCTCACCATTTGCAATCTATGATCATTGGTACCGTCCTGTTAATCGGTGCCTTTATATCATTCACGCTTGGCATTATTGCTGACCTGATTCGAACTAATCGTTCGTTACTGGAAGATATCTTGGAAGAACTTAAAAGACATCACTTCGATAATTAATTTAGTTAAATATCCAATATTTGGTGGTATAAGTTTTACTGCCTTTAACAATAATTGGTTTAGTTATTTTCCGGGCCGTATTGTTCATTTTGACAATGATATTGTTCGACCAGTCCCAGGTAGTATCACTCCGCGTAATAAAAGTCAGAAAACCGCCGCCCTGCAGAAAAAGTACTAGCACAACTGCTGCAATTATGGTTTTTCTAATTGGTAAATTGCGCAGCGCAAAACTAAACGCTGAGCCAATTATAGCGCCAAATAACAACAAAACTGGAATCAGATAACGGCCATTCATGGCGACTAACTCATTGGTGTAGCGATATTGCGCGTAGCCGTCAACTAATAACGATAAGATGTAAAGCGAGCAGATAACCAATAGAAAAGCAACATACGGATTACCCTTAAATATTTTACGGCGATATTTAAATACGAAAAAGACGCCAATTAGAGCAATTAACGCTGCCGTAGCGCTAGGAATTGGTAACGGCGGATAGTTGGTAAATTGGCTAGCTGGTCCGTTAACCGCAAAAAAGAGACGATACCACATCCAATATAACCAAGTCCCAAAATAGATAATTGGATTAAAAAAGGTAATTGCACTACGATTCGCAACGACTGTTTGATGGGTGTCATAATTTCGCAGCCAGGCACTATAAGAACTGCAATCTTTAACACTAAGCACGGCTGAACATTGCGGTTCGATGGCATGATAACGGACCAAATTGGCAATGTCGCGCTCGACAAATATGCCAACCGCCATAATTAATAAAATTGCTAGAATCACCCGGTACAATACTGATTGCTGTTGCCAACTAACTTTCAGCTGAACAATATATTTTTTAAATTTATGCCGGTAAGCCCGCCACGTTAAATAAGCCAAGAACAAAATAGCTCCTAAAAAGATAGGTAGAAAAGCATCTTTTACTAAACTGGTGAATAAACAGACAACAACCAAAATTAATAAATTGTTAATCGAAGCTTGCTTATGGTTAATGTCGTCAATTACATTAAAGGTCAGTAAAGTTATCCAAGCTATCAACGGGAATAAAAGGTTATCGTAATTAATGTGGGCGGCCAGTTGTGGCACAATCGGAATTAATACAAAAATAGCCAAGCTGACGTTAGCCAAGGCCTTAGAAATCCTAGCCCGCAATAAAACTTTACGAAATAATACTAGACCGGCTGTAAAAAAGCCGACACTAAATAGTCGTAGGACGATAACTTGAATTGTTTGGTCATGGGTGAAAATATCAATTAAACGGTATGGAAAACTCATTAGATAGTGATAAAGATAAGATGGGTCAACCGCCACGGCCCCATAAGCATTGGCATTAGCCGGTTGATTTGTAAAGAACGGGAACCAATAGCGGGCGTATATTTTTATTAGCCCGAAGTGAAAATCTTCATCAAAAGCTTGCGGATAAAGTGCTGAAACAGCTATCCAGACTGATTCAAATATAAAGAAGATAATAATGGCCCAGAAGAAACGGTTAGAACCAAGTATTTTTGATATTCTACGAATTGGCTTTGTCATCTTACTCCAATTAATTATACAAAATAGTTGCTGAACCTGAACTGAATTTTACAATTAACAGTTTAAGCTAATAATAATTGAATAATTATTGATAATTACTGGCTTTAGGTAGACACTAGATTATTAAGGAGAGATATATGACAGGAAGTATAGTGTTTCTTATCGCGCTTGTGATTTTTATATTTTTCGCAAGTGCCCGAATTATTAATCAGTATGAACGTGGCGTAGTATTCCGATTCGGCAAACTACACGGCAAAGTCAGGGAACCGGGGATTCGGTTTATTATCCCGGTTGTTGACCAGCTCCGAAAGGTCAGTTTGCGGATAGTTACTCAACCAGTTGATTCGCAAAAGATTATTACTAAAGATAACGTTTCAATTGACGTTGCGGCCGTGGCTTACTACCAAGTAGCCGACCCGGTGAAATCCGTAGTCCAAATTGAAAATGTTCAAGCTGCGATTTACCAAATAGCCCAAACGACAGTACGCAATATTGTTGGTCAAAATTCGCTAGATGAAGTTTTAAGCCAGACCGTTAAAATTAATGATGCCATTAAAGCTATTCTTGATAAAACCACCGAAAAATGGGGTGTTTATGTCAGCATGGTTGAACTTAAAGATATTCAATTACCGGTGAGTATGCAAAGTGCCATGTCGGCCGGGGCTCAAGCGGAGCGTGAAAAAAGAGCTAAAATCATTGCCGCTGAAGGCGAACAATTAAGCGCCGCGGCTCTAGCTAAAGCGGCTGATGTAATATCCAAGCACCCGATCGCTCTACAATTGAGAAACTTACAAGTATTAACTGAAATAGCTTCTGATAAAAACAGTACAATTGTTTTCCCGGCCCAGTTTATGGATACCGTTGCCAGCGTCAAACAGTTCATGAGTAAAGAAGCCAAATAAGGACCGAGTTTGAGCAGGCTAAAATGCTATAATAAATGCTATGTTAAAAGCCGTTAACCAACTTGGTTTTTACGTTAAAGACACTACTACTAGCGTCTCATTTTATAAAAAACTAGGTTTTGAAGTGGTAAGCGACGACAATGCGATTGCCGAAGTAAAACTGGGAGGCACTACGCTTCAATTTATTGCTCAAGATACTGCCAAAACGCTCGATCAATCCTTTCAAAAAGATGCTTTTGGCGAGCCCAAAGGTACTGGTGTCTACATTTATATTGAAGTTGAAGGAATTAATAAGTATTTTAAATCACTGTCTGAAGAAGGTATTGCCACCTCAACCGAACCGCGGGATTGGCCATGGGGAACTCGGGAATTCGTGGTCCGCGACCCAGATCGGTATAAATTAGTTTTTTACGAAAAATTAAAAATTTTAAATAATTAAATAATCATAAACTATTGGCAACTGTCTTTAGCTGCTGATATGATTATATATAGTTGAAGGTCAGGTTTTATGGCAGAATACTTATGAAGCAAAAACGCGTACTGATTGTCGGTGGCGGCTTTGCCGGTATCAAAGCCGCCTTGGAGTTATCGGCCGATAAACGTTTACAAGTCAGCTTACTATCTAACCGTCCCACTTTTCGTTATTACCCAGGGTTACATGTCACTGCTACCGGCGGTTTGCCATTAGATTCTAGCATCCCCTTAAATGAAATTTTAGACGGTAAGCCAGTCAAACTAATTATCGGTGAAGCCGTCCAGCTAGATCGTCAAGATAAAACCATAATAACTAGTCGGATTGATAGCTACGACTATGACATCTTAATTATGGCACTAGGTGTGGTTACTAATTTTTGGCAAATTAAGGGTCTCGAAAAAAATGCTTTTAGTATCAAATCAAACGAAGAAGTTATGCGTTTTAAAAACCATCTGCATCAGCAGTTAATCGACGAAAGTAAGCCGGATTTAAATTATATTATTGTCGGTGGCGGACCGACTGGCGTTGAAATAGCTGGAGCCTTGCCGGGCTATTTAAAGAAAATTATGGATCGACACAATATTAAACATCGGGCAATTAGGGTGGAGTTAATTGAATCGGCCAATCGCATTTTGCCGCAGATGCCGGCTAGTATGAGTAAAAAAGTCGCTAAACGTTTACGTAAACTGGGTATTAAGCTTTATCTTGGAAAAGGCGTGGAAGGTGAAACTGCTGAACGGTTAAAAATAAAAGGCAAGTCAATCCTCAGTCATACTGTGGTTTGGACAGCCGGTGTGACCAATCACCCATTTTTTAAGGTCAATAAATTTAAAATAAATGATAATGGCAAAGTTATTGTTAATGAATATCTCCAGGCGGAAGATAACATTTATGTTCTAGGTGATAATGCTGATACACCGTACAGCGGTATGGCTCAAACTGGCCTACACGATGCTATGCATGTCAGTGCTAATATCATCCGACAATTAGACGGCAAACCAGCTAGGGCGTATAAGCCCGAACAACCGGTTTATATAATTCCGGTCGGTCCGTATTGGGCGGCCGTTAATTGGCGTAAATTAAAATTGTATGGTTGGTTAGGGTGGATGCTTCGACAAACCTTCAGATTAGTGGCATTTCATTATTATGAGCCTTGGTGGAAAGCCTCGGAACAATGGATCAAGGAATTTGAAACATTTGAGAATTGCCCAGTTTGCGCCAGCCAAATTTAGCTTTGTAATACTTGATCAAACTTAATCACCTATAATATATTTGTGGACGCTTATAAAAAAGCTTATCGGAGTTTGAATTCGGCTCAAAAACAAGCCGTTGATAATATTGATGGCCCAATGCTAATTATTGCCGGACCGGGTACTGGTAAAACCCAATTATTGACTACGCGAATTGCCCATATTTTAGCTTCGACTGATACATTGGCAGAAAACATGCTCTGTTTGACTTTTACCGAATCAGCCGCCCAAACCATGCGCGATCGTCTTATTCAATTGATCGGCCAAGCAGCCTATGCGGTAACGATTAGCACTTACCATAGCTTTGGCGTGGAAGTAATCAGAAAATATCCCGAATATTTTGTCGATTTTACTAACCGTCAGCCAGTCGATGACTTAGGTGCCGATAGTATTATTCGTGATATTATAACTGAATTAGAATATGATAATCCTCTAAAATTCGCCGACCTTTACATCAAAGATATCATTTCATTGATCAGTGATGCTAAAACGGCTCTGTTGTCGCCGGCTGACATTAAAACAATCGTTCGTCAAAACTCCAAATTTATTAATCAAGCCAGCTGCTACGCTATAAGTGAGTTGGCTAATGTAACAAGAATTGACAAAAAGGCCTTGCCTCAATTTACTAAATTATTAAACAAATTAAAGCTGATAGCCGATCCATCGCCAAAACTTATTAACCTTATCAATCTCAAACAAATGGCAGTTGAAGAATTACAAACTGCCTTAATCGAAACCCAGACAACTAACCAGACAACTCCATTGACTAAATGGAAGAATAATTGGCTTAAAAAGAACGACCAGGCTGAATTCATTTTTAACGGCCAAGTAACCCAGCAACGTTTAGCCGCCGCAGCTGATATTTATCAGCGTTACCTCAACCGTTTAGAAGCGGATCAATTATTTGATTATGACGATATGATCTTACAAGCTGTAAAAATCTTGGAGTCAAACCAGGATTTACGGTACAGTTTGCAAGAACAATATCTCTATCTATTATTAGATGAATATCAAGATACCAACACTGCCCAATTACGTTTAGTCGAATTACTAACTGACAGTCCGCTGTATGAAGGCCGCCCCAATATTTGTGCTGTCGGCGATGACGACCAGGCAATTTATGCCTTTCAGGGCGCCCATTACTCGCACATGTTAAAGTTTAAAGATTTATACCGCGATGTTATGATCGTTACCCTAGAAAATAATTATCGGTCAACCAACGATATAGTAGAATTCTCACAGAAAATAGTTAGTCAGATCAGCGAAAGGTTACATGATCGTTTAGCAATAAAGAAAATCCTACACGCTGTTCAACAACCGCCGCTAACCGGAGTAGTTGAACGGGTTGAAACCAGCAGCGATGTTGAGCAATATGCCTGGATTGCCCAAAAGATCGCGTTACTTGCTAAGGCTGGGCATAAACTTGATGAAATCGCCGTACTAGCACCGCAACACCGTTATTTGGAAGCACTAGTCGGCTTTCTGCATGCTCAAAACCTACCAATTTATTATGAACGCCGGGAAAATATCCTTGACGACCCGTTAATTATTCAATTAATTCATCTGGCCGAATTAATCCAAGCCTTAGCCAATCAGCATAATGAAATTGCCAATGCACTTTGTCCAGAAGTTTTTAGCTATGATTTTTGGGGGATTTCAACTAGTCGACTGTGGCAGCTAGCCTGGCAAGCCAGAGATACTAACAAATCTTGGCTGGAAATAATGGTTGACGACCCGCAGTTAAATCCAATTTGTCTGTTTGTCCTACGGTTAAGTACCCTGGCTAAAATTGAACGCCTGGAAGTTATGATGGATTATCTGATCGGCATTCAGCCTTGTCCACTCCAAGAGCCGGGCGAAAAAGATTATACGTCACCGTTTTATAATTATTATTTTGGTAAATCAGCCATTGAGCAGAAACTGGGTCAATTTTGGCAATTGTTATCCAACTTATCTGTCCTTAGGGCGCGTTTAAAAGAGTACCGACGCGATGAAATTCAACCTTTAAACCTGAATGATCTATTACTTTTCGTGCAGCGGCATCGCCAGGCAAACATTAAAATTATAAACACCAATCCTTATTCGGAGGCCGACTCAGCTTTGCAGCTTATGACAACTTATAAAGCCAAGGGTTGCGAGTTCCAAACTGTCTTTATAATTGATTGCAATGACGAAGTTTGGGGTAGCAAAACTCGAACGGCTACTTCGCGTATCGCTCTGCCTAAAAATTTAGCCTACATTCGATACAGTGGCGCTGATGACGATGAACATCTGCGGCTATTTTATGTCGCCTTATCTCGCGCCAAACAAAATCTGTATTTAACTAATTACCGGCAAAACTTTAATGGCAAGACCATGACACGATTAAAATATCTTGATGAAACTGTTAACGCTCAAGGTGATGTAATATCGCCGTTATTGCCAACTCAGCAGCAAATTATCAGTTCAGCTGCAATTAAGCAACCTATCTCAGTTAATGAGTTATCAACTTACTGGTATCACCGACATGAAGCCGGTTTACAGCAGCCGAAGCTAGTTACACTTTTAAAAGACCGCTTAAACAAATTTCAACTTAGTCCGACTAATTTAAGTAATTTCACAGATATTGTACACGCCGGTCCGGAATACTTTTTAATGAATAATTTGTTGGCTTTCCCGCATGCTGCAACTGTCTCCAGTCAATACGGTAACGCTATCCACGATACCTTACTTTGGATTAATAACGCCGTCCGACTGAACCAAATCCTACCATCTGAAACAGCCCTACACCAATATTTTGAACGTAATCTTAGACTTAAGCGGTTAGGCAGTAATGAAACTGCAAAATTACTCCGCCGCGGCAAAAAATGCTTGTCTGTTTATCTGGCCCAACGAGCTAAATCAATCACACCGACCGATATTTGTGAATATAATTTTAAAAACGAGGGTATTTTGCTTGGTGAAGCTCATTTAACAGGCAAGATTGATAAACTAATTGTTAATGAAGCGGCCAAAACCGTCACCATTGTCGACTATAAAACCGGCCACCATTACAGCCGCTGGCAACGGAGTATATCATTACATCGCTACCACCACCAATTATATTTTTATAAGTTACTTGTTGAAAATTCGCGGCGGTTTAAAGGATATAACATTATTGACGCCTATTTGGAATATGTTGAACCGGACGACGAAGGTTTAATCCACGAGCTGCACATTCGCTATAATGATCAAGATTTAACGCGAATTAAAAAGTTAACCGAAGCGGTCTGGCAAAATATAATAACTTTGAATTTACCGGATACCAGTCGATATTCGTTTGACCTTAAAGGGATTGAGGAATTTGAAGAAAACCTTATCAACGGGAACAAATAAATACACCGCCACATTGGCTACTACGGCGGTGTATTAAAATATACTAATAGGTCTTTATTTCTTAGCTTTGGCTTTTTTAACCAATGAACCAGGTGCGTATAGCAAGAGGTAGAAATTAACTCCGACAACAGCGCCAATTACTGGACCGGCTACGTAAGTGCTCCAACCCCAAGAGTGAGAACTTAAAGCCAAGGCAGGGTTGATTAAGCCAAATCCAGTCGTTGACAATGAAGCGACAATTAAACCAACTGCGAAAGCTCCGCCAATTGTAGCAGCTAGGCGCAACCCAACATATTTCTGGGTAACGGCAGCTGTCCAGCCAATGACAAATATAAATGTACCGAGTGCTTCTGATATCATTACTCGTGCGTTATAGTGTCCGGCTGTGCTAGGTAAGTGTGTTTTGATGAAATATATGTACAACCAATAAGCTATCGCCCCGCCAAGTAACTGCGCAGCGATAAAAACAATTGCTCTGACTGTACTTACTTTACGGGCTGACCACAATCCAACCGTTAAGGCTGGGTTAAGTTGCGGCTCTGATACTGAGCTAAAGAACAGCACCATTGCCGCCATGGCAATACCGGCTGCTAAAGCGACGAACAAGGAATAGCCAATCCCTGAATTTCGTACACTTAATACCGCCAAAGCCAAAATTGCGGTACCCATTAACTCAACTCCCAATAAGGCGAGTTTCTTTTTACCGAACATACGTCCCTCCGTACATTTTAATTTATGCTTTAAGCATAACATGCCCTGTCAAACTGGTAAATTTTAAAAACTGTCTTTAAGATGCATATTAAATATCTTTAGACTAAATAATTTGCAGAATATTGTCTATTTAACTCAAATTTAAGTGAAACTAAATTTAGTATATATGTAAGAATTTCTTATATAAATCTAAAATAAATATGTATAATTAGTGTTATGAGTAATGATCAGGTTACTATATATAGCGCCACTTGGTGTGCTTATTGTCATGCAGTCAAAGAATATTTAGATAAAAAGGGCGTTAAATACGTTGACAAAGATGTTGAAATAGATCCAGAAGCTGGTAATGAAGCAATAGCCAAGTCTGGCCAGCGCGGCATTCCGGTACTTGATATAAAAGGCACGATTATTGTCGGTTTTGACCGAATGACAATTGATAAAACCCTGGAAGATACTAATTTAATTTGAAAATGAATGATAGAAGAAGTTAAACTAGTGGACAAAAACACTAGATTCTGTTACTATATATTACATAAATTGGAGGGGGGCCTAAATGAGTGAAGTAGGTCCAAGATTCGAACCAGAGCCAATGGTTGAACCAGATCAGATTAATGAAGATCTGTTACTATCAGACCCGGTAAAATATGGTAATATGCTCTATGCCGCCCTACATGAAGTACCCTTGTCCAAACACTTTCAAACCAGTCAAGACGAAGAAGTCAGAGCTGTTTGCAGTTTTTGTTCTCAATTTAATGAGTTCATTGAAAATGCCTTTGATGAATTATTTTTAAATAGGGCTCGACCCGGTCGAGCCAAAACCTTATGGGATGAAGTTAATAAAATCGATTATAGCCAGACTTCACCTATCACTCGTAGTCTGCTCGTCGAAGATGTAGACGATTTAATTAAAGAGCAAAAAATCTGCCAACGGGCAATCGCCCATTTATATGTCCTTGACGAGCTAGCGATAGCTTTAGCTAACGATATCATCCAACAAAACGATCCAGCGCGTCAAAAATCGGCATAAATTGTATAATTATGACTAAGGTGTTTGAAGATTATTCAGTCAAATCATCGGTGGTAATTGTTTACACTGGCGAGGGCAAAGGCAAAACCACTGCGTCGCTCGGTCTAATTTGTCGGGCGCTTGGTAATCGTTCGAAAGTCGCTTTTATCCAGTTTATTAAATACTGGGATGTGAGTGAGCATATTTTTATAAATGACATTAAAACGTTGTTCAGGGGAAAATTAACTTTTTATAAAGGCGGTAAAGGTTTTTTCCGGGCTGGAAAATTAAGCGATCCGACGATTACTGATCAACAACATATCCAAGCCGCCAGGCAGACTTATCAAAAGGCGATACAATTAAGCCAAAGCGGTAAATATGACCTAGTAATCTGCGACGAGATCAACAATGCTGTGCAAGATGGTCTGCTCAGCATAGCCGATTTAAATAATCTTATTACTAAACGTTCACCACGCACCAGTTTATGTTTAACCGGTCGAAATTTTCCTAAATCTTTGTTGCCACTGGTTGATATTGCCACTGAAATGAAAAAACTGAAGCATCATTTTGATGATAAATATCTGGCTAATAAAGGCATAGATTATTAATTATGAGTGTTTTTGAAAAGCTAAATGGCCCGACCAATGAAACAGATCAGTATGCGATGTTCCAAGGTGTTGATGGGGTAATTTTGGTAAGTAATGAACATAGCACTCGCGGGAGTAATGTCAGTGAAAAATTTAAACCGGTATTAGCCAAAATTGGCATACCTTTTGAAGAAGTTATTACTGCTGTTGATCCAGCAGAGACTAACCGACGAATAATTGAAGCCCATGAAGCCATGCAAGCCAAAGAACTGGGTAATTTGGCTATATTTTTAGCTACCGGCGATGGCGAACTTGGTAAAAATATTAGAACCCTGCGTGAACTTGGAGCCTATGTTTGCTCGCTCGGGGCTGGCGGCTCTGGTAACCATTATCGTTCTTTAATCAGCGCTTATCACCGATCGCCGAGACGATTGCTAAAACATGGTTTTGTAGTCGAAGGCTCGACAATTAAAGCTAATCTTTCAAACGACAAAGGCGAAGAAGACATCGAAGCCGTGACAACCTTTAGTGTTGGCTTTACAGCCGATATCGCCCAACTAGTAAATACCGAGAAGCATCGAAGTCATAAATTAAGAAAATATTTCCCGACAATTGCGGCTATACCTGGAGGGTTGAAGGCAATCAAAGAATCAGAACCATTTACAATAATCGTAAATGATCAGGAAGTTACAACGCGGGCACTGATGTTTATTAAAGCTTCACGGTTTGCCAAAATCGTCAATGCTAGGCAGGTTAACGTTGATGGTCCGATACATCGGTTAGAGCAAAGCAGTCGATCCTTAACTAAGCTGAGTTTTATGTTGGTTCGGTTAGCCCTTAAACGATCACCCGGTGATGATATGAAAGAACCATATTCCTTTACACTTAAAACAGATGAGGTTTTTGAGATAGACGGTGAAACCCGGACAATTGCGGCCGGGACAACCATTTCTATCACAACTGGCGAAACCTTAGCTAGAATCACTGATCGGCGTCACAGATATCCAAGTTCGGCTTAAAACAAAGTTAAAGTGTAACTAAATTAGCACTCTTGACAGGTGAGTGCCAATTCGCTATAACTGTTGATAGAGCATTTAGCTCAGTTTAATAAATGAAGAGAAAGGAGTTTATTATGGCAGATTTAATTAGATGGGATCCATTTGCAGGTTTATCTAATCTACATAATCAAATCGATGACATGTTTAATGGCATGCACGGTTTTGCTAATTGGCCAGAGGCTGGTGTTGGCTCACTAGCTATGGATGTATATAAGGAAAACGACAAAGAATTAATCGCTGAAGTTCATGCCCCCGGTTTTTCAAAGGACGACATAAGTGTTCATGTTAATAATGGTATCTTAGAAATCAAAGGCGAAAAGCATGAACAAGAAAAATCGAAAGCTAAAACCCGAAATTATATGATGCGTGAATCACACAGCAGTTTTTACCGAAGCATTATGTTACCCAAAAACGTCGACGGCAACAAAGTTAAGGCTCATTATGCTGATGGTGTTTTAAAAATTACAATGCCATTAACAGCTTTGCCTAAACCCAAGAAAATTGCCATTGAACAACCCAAGAAATAAATGTTTATTTAGTTACTTTATGGGCGGAAGATTGTTTAAATATCGCGTTAGCCGACGTTCGATTATTTAGTAAATGGATTTTTTGAGTTTGGGGATCGATAAACCGTAAACCGACCCTGATAGGTAGATAGTTTAGCAAAAGTATGAATACAAAAGGATAAAATATACGTTTCTGCGGGGCCTGATGGGAACCATAAGTATGAGGATTCATCCAGAGGTACTTAAAAAAACTAATAAAGTTGGTTTTAATAGCTCTGATTGAAACGCCAGTGCATAAATCCTCATCGAAAATGAGTTTATAGCCGGCATTAGTCAAGTGAATCGCTAAGTCTAAGTCTTCATGCAGGCTATTATTACGGCAAGTTTTAGATCGAACATTTAACCAGGCTTGTCGGCGCAGCGCCATGTTTGATCCATACAAGTAGCCGACCGATTCATTTAAGTAATTAGCTATCTTAGACCTAATAAATAAATCAGCTTGATGATTGAACTTTTTAAATGGCGAATCATAGTAAAATACTGAACCCGTTACGGCATCAATATTTTTATTGGCAAATATTTTTTGGAGATGTTCGACCCAATCGTTAGGCAGTATTGTGTCGGCATCAATGCGGGCAATAACTGAACCTTTAGCAGCGTCAAAACCGGCATTCCGGGCAAAGACAATACCCTGTTTGGTGGCGTGAATCAATTTTACAAAGCGGTAACTTTTAGCAATCTCAACCGACATGTCCGTTGAATTGTTATCAACAACAATCACCTGGTAGGGTTTGACGGTTTGGTGTTTAATGGCTTCTAAACACAATCCCAGGTGGTACTGTTCGTTGTAAGCTGGTATAACTATAGATATTCTCATGGTTATTATGCGCTTAAACATTATACGTTGATACGAGTATTATGGCACGTCGCTTTATCAATAATCTTTATCAATTATTAAGATTAATCTGGCAAAAATTTTGTCGTTATTGGCGTAAAAACGTCTGGCATAAAATAATCTTTTGTTTAATTATATTAATTGGTTTAATTCTGGGTACGATGTACGGTATTGCCCGGTGGTATATTGCCAGCGAAGCCAACAAACCGTTAACTCTCGGAGTAACATTTATTCCGGATTACGCTGAAAGTCTAGGGTTAAATCCCCAACAAACCATGGCGGCGCTGATAAATGATTTACAAGTTAAAAATTTCCGTTTAACGAGTTATTGGAGCGATAATGAACCTAGCCCGGGAGTTTATAATTTTAATCAATTAGACAGTGAATTTCAGATGGCCGAGGCCGCTCATGCCAAAATTATCTTAGTTTTAGGATTGCGTCAGCCGCGCTGGCCAGAATGTCATCTGCCGACTTGGGCCGACAACGAATCAGTTAATCAATGGCAACCGCAGCTGGAAAGCTATATTGCAACCGTCGTAAACCGCTATAAAAATTCGCCAAGTTTGGTCAGCTATCAATTGGAAAATGAATATTTCTTAAAAGGCTTTGGTGATTGCACTAATTTTAGCCGCAGCCGTTTAATCAGCGAATATAATCTTGTAAAAAAATTGGATCCAAATCATCAAATTATTGTTTCTCGGAGTAATAATGGAATTGGTTTCCCAATCGGCCAGCCTACGCCAGATGAATTCTCTATTACGGTATACAAGAGGGTCTGGGATACACACACCCACCGTTATTTTGAGTATCCAATCCCGGCTTGGTACTATGCTTTTCTGGCTGGCGTTCAGAAAATATTTCTTGGTAAGGATATGATTATTGATGAACTGCAGGCCGAACCCTGGCCACCGCACGGTGAAACAATCCCTGAGGCATCTCTAACCGAACAAAACAAATCGATGAATGCCACAATCTTAAAGTCTCGCATCGCCTATGGTAAGGCCACTGGCATGAGAACGATTTACTTGTGGGGAGCCGAGTATTGGTATTACCGAATGACCGTATTGCATGACCCAAGCGTCTGGAATGTCGCTAAGCAAGCCTTCCAAAATTAGCTCTTGTAGTTTCAATAGAGTATATAATTAGGCATAATATATCTGTTATGGTTAAATCGAAGCCAACTACTAAAAAAATTGTTAATCGGCGAGCGAAATATGATTATGAGCTTGGCGATAGTTTAGTGGTGGGCATTCAACTAACCGGACCAGAAACCAAGGCTTTAAGATCGGGGCACGGGCAGCTAAGGGGATCCTACGTCGCTTTGAAAGATAATGAACTTTGGCTGATCAACGCTATGATTGGCGCTGTAGCCAACGGCTTTGTAAAAAATATTGATCAAACTCGAACCCGTAAATTGTTAGCTAAACGTCGTGAAATTGAAAAGCTTGGATTAGATAAACAGAAAAACCTAAGCATTGTGCCATTAGAATTTTTAACCTCGGGACAATACATTAAACTAAAAATTGCAATTGGTCGTGGCAAAAAACGTTACGACAAACGCCAAACCATTAAGGCTCGAGAAGAAAAAAGACGAATTGCTCGCATAAGCTAAATTGAATTTAAGACTAATTGCTAGCTTGATATTAATCAGCTATAATCCTATCTGTTCTCATATATTCCGGGGTAGCTCAGTGGTAGAGCGGATGCCTGTTAAGCATTTGGTCGCTGGTTCGAATCCAGTCCCCGGAGCCAAATAGAACGCAAAGCCTTTTTTAAGCCATTATTTAAATTTTCGTATCTGTTATTTTTATCCTTTTGCAAAGTTTGGAATGTCATTTTTATCCCTCCATTAAATTACGTGTTTTTTGAATTCTTTGGGCAATCGCTAAAACAAATTTTGTATATTTAACAGATAGCTTACCGCCCTTTAGGGTCATGTTAGCAAAAAGTTTGGAAATTATCAGGCGTTTTTGCTCCGGCGGCTTGCTGGCATATATTTCTGCCGCTTTTTGCGTTAACTCCAGAATCCCAAGTCGTTGCTCTAGCCGACTGCTCATAAGCGTGTCTAGCTTAGCAAGCTGTGCTTGGTATTCTGCTTTCTCGTTTAAGAGCTGCTCATGTCTTACCCCATACCTTTCTTTAGTGATCTCGCCGGATATCTTGTCTTCGTACAAGTTATCGTCCATGGTGCTAACACGCTTAATTTGAGTCTCAATCGACTGAGCCATCTGTTCGCGCTGCTCAATTCTGTCTTTGTGCTGCTCACGCATAGATGCAACTACCCAATCAATAACGGCCGTAGAAGGGCTAATAAGGTTCTGTAGCTCCGTCATGACCATTCCCTCGACATAATCTTCACGGAGCATCTTATTTTGCCTACAGTCGAGTGTTAGACGCCGGCAGATGCCATAATAACGACCTTTCTGAAGTTGCCACGTAATAATCGAGCCACAGTCCTGACAGCGGATTAAGCCTTGTAGGGGAGAATGGTGTTTATTATAGCGACGGGGACGACCGTGGTGCATCTTCTGCTGGACTTGCTCAAATAGCTCTTTCGGAATTATCTGCTCCTGAGCGCCCGGATACCTTTTACCATCGAACTTATTAATGCCGATATAAAAAGGGTTGTTTAATATGCTCTTGACATGACTCTTGCCGTAATACCGGCCGCCACGAGTCTTTATGCCAAGCCGCTTCATCTCTTCGACTATAGTGGAAATTGTTTCACCTGGCTCAAGGTACTTCTTAAAAATACTTAGCATAGCGCCACGCTTATTAGGATCGGGCACATGAATGCGCTTTCCATTTAATGTAGCTGTCATATAGCCGGGCGGGGGAGGTGCCGGCTTCCAGCCTTGTGCCAACTTTTCAGCCCAACCCTTCATGGATTCTTCTCTTAAGTTGTCGGCGTACTTCTTGGCAACGGATATATGAATGTTCCACATAAACTTAACGTCAGATTTTGCGTTCTTATGAAGTAATATGCTTTCCTTAACAGCGTGCAATCGTCTGTTTTCATCATTTTCAAGCCAATCATCTATGGCAACTGCATCACGGAAGTTCCTAGTAAAGCGGTCAGTTTTCTCAACCGCCAAGTGATATATAGGTTCTTTGGCAATATAGGCCAGCATCTCATGGAAAACTTTACGGCTTTGTTCTTTTGAGGCCGTTTCAGCAATCTTGAACGTCTTGACTACTTGCAGCCCCTTACTATCGCAATAGTTTTGCAAGAGTTTTAGCTGAGAATCAAGAGAGTAACCTTCATCTTCCTGAGCCTTACTTGAAACACGGGCTAAAATAACTGTGCTTGACTGGTCCATAGACTATCTCACGTTAGCTGGCATCTGCCAGTATGTTAAAAAAATCTATCAGTGATTGACCAATATCCGTAGCTTCCTTGTATGTAACATCTCTGTTTTGCTCGGCCGACAAGATCTGACGCAACTCTTCTAGATTACTATCTACTTCAGTCTCTTCCGATATAGGTGCGATTTCTTGTTTATAGTATTGCGTATTAGTCTCTGGCATGTTAGCTACCCTCATCTGTAAACTATTGCTACATGAATAGTATACTATTCACGCTTGAATAGTTCAAGGTGTTATCCACAGCTTTCTTAACAATAAAACAGGCTATCTAGAAAGGGAGTATATCTGAAGATTTAACGTTGAGGGCTTTGGCGAGCTTCTTGATCATTTCAAATTTAGGTTTAATTTCACCTCGCTCAAGACGTGCATAATGGTTAGGACTAACACCGGCTTTTTCGGCAACTTCAATCTGTGTTAGGTCGTTATCCTTCCTTGCTTTTTTTAGTCTATTGCCAAAAACTTTTACTGATTCATCTGTCATATTAAATATATTGTAACATTTTAATGCAAGATTGGCTCATGACTAATCATCGTAATTTATCTAATAGCTTACAATTCTGTATAAGTATTATTACTGACAATTACTTGCTTTGTAGCTCTACTGTCGCGAGCTTCCTGCAGTAATTTTCTTACTTCACGCCATCGACCAAAATATCTAGTATAAGTACTAGCAGAAGGGATTTCTCCTCCGCTGCGGCTGCTTTGCTCAACATCCTCAATTTTTGGTTCTCGACCAAGCTTATGCTCTAATTCCATAAGTCTGTCTATTAAGTTAGCATTTGTGTATCTTGTCTGTTTGCGATTTTGTCTTTTAGCGGTGTCAAATCCCTGAAATCCTTCTTCGAAAATAGTTTGCGGTAGATCGCAGGCTTTTCTTAGCTCAATAATACTGCTACCGAAATCACGTAGCAATAATTGGACATGGGGCCCCTTGTCTCTTTCATACTCTTCTTGAACATCTGCTATTCTTGCTAAGCGTCCTAACCTTTGACATAAATCCGTATAATGATTGACGCTTTTCTCTGGCGTCCAATCAACTGGCCGATGGAAACCGGCCGCTTCTCTCAGACCGCTAATCTTTCGCCCAAATGGCCGAACCACAATATCAAAACTAGGGGCTAGCCGATCACGTGATAGGTTTTGCAAGTCCGCAGCAGTTGGGTGACGACCCAATTCTTCTTTAAGCTTAATATAATAAGCGATTGAATCTTCAGCTGTCCATTCATAAAACGATGCATAACCAGCAGCTTTTCTTAAAGCACTTATTTTATCTTCAAATGGGTCCAGTACAACCGCATCACTTGGACCCTTGCCGCTTTTAGAATATTCTATAAGATCAATTCTTCTGGGATGCCGGCCTATTTCACTTCTGACTTTATTATAATAAGCAATTGAATCATCAGCCGACCAATTTCTAACTAATCGATGCCTGGTTTCAATATCGCTGATTACTTCTAATACGTCCCTGACGGTTTCACTGAAATTGGTATCGCCGATATTAATTGTAAAAATATCCGGCCTTACGGGATGGCCAGGCGTGTATTGCTTTATCCGCTTATAGAATCTGTCTAGCATCGTTAGTTTGTCGGCATTGGCTACAAAATCTAGCACTTGGACTTTATCTTTGCCGGCAGATTTCCGCAGGCCACGGCCTAATTGTTGGAGGAATATAGTCTTAGACTGGGTTACCCGAAGAAACACTACCTGATTGATCTCCGGCACATCGATACCTTCATTAAACATATCAATAGTTAGGAGAGTTTGGATATCGCCTTTGCGAAATTTATCTAATGTCTGTTTCTTTTCCCAGGTTGGTAAATCGCTATGCATCGGTGCGGCTTTTTCAAAGAAACCGGCGAATTCTTCAGTATGCTCAATTGATGGGCAAAAAACTATCCGGCGAACTGGTACGCCTAATTCGTCAGCCTTCTCCTTGCAGATTCTAGCCATCTCCTCATCGCGCATTGGCACAAAGATCGATCGGTTAAGATCTTTTATGTTATAACGGAAACCCCTGTCATCTTTTAGTCTTCTCTTAGCTTCAACTTCGTCGATTATGACGCTGTACTCAGTTTGGGTTAATAAGCCCTCGGCAATCGCTTCTTCCAGCGGTTTCTGATATATTTCCGGGCCGAATACTTGCCTTATGTCTTGCAGGTCATGCCGGTCTGGTGTACCAGTCACGCCAAGTAAAAATTGCGGCCGGAAATGTTCAATTGTCGGCCGGTAAGTTGGCGCCATAACGTGACGGCTTTCATCAACTATCACATAATCGAACTCATCGCTTTTAAATGCCTCCCGCCAGTCACTCATAACCTGAAAAGAAGCAAACAGACAAGTTACTTCGTGATAATCTTTTTCACCTTCACCAGAAAAATTACCGTATGTATAATCAGGCCCGACTAGTGTCTCAAATCTTTCCCGAGCCTGCTCAAGTATACGGTTTTGGTGACACAAGAAAAGCACCCGGCTGTTGGGGCTATCTTTTAGAAATCTTTTTACGTCAGTTGCCACGACCGTAGTTTTACCCAGGCCGGTAGCCATTTGGACTAGCGCCCGGCGTTGGCCTCTTAATCTAGCTAAATGAATGGCGTCAAGGCAGTCGATTTGTTCTTCGCGAATCTGTAGATCAGGATGTTCATCCCGTAACTCTTGTAATAGATCATAACTTGGCGAGTTATCGATCGAGTTACCATACATATCTCCATACAGAGCCGTAAAACCAATATTTTCCTTAGCCTGACCACCTGCTGAATTAAATGAAAACTCCGGACTATCCATCATATACTAATATTATATAATATTATACTCGGTAAGTCTATTTTATAGCATGTGCATATAGATGGTTAAGTATACGACGTAACTAATACGGCATTTAAAAATCTCAACTTAGAGTATATTTTATGGGGTAAGATAAAATCTTAATTCGAGTCCAATACCCTTAAATCCAATCGTTTTTTAATAGAAAAACCCATAATGTCGATATTATGGATATTTTTTCTTTTATTCTCTGTTATTCTTTTTATTCTTTCTCCTCTATTATATATATAAATATATAGAAGAGAATTGTGGGGATCGGTAGCATAAGTATGGCCAGTAAAGACAGTAATATAAAGTTAAAAGATAGGAAATTAAACCAAGGTCAATTAGAAGTATTGTTGAAGTTGTATAGGTATAGATTCGGTACAAGAGAGTTAGTAGCTGATAGTTTAGGTAAGAGTGATATGTCTATCTATTTAAGGTTACAGACATTGATAGCAAATGGTTATGTAGCTAGCAGATATGATAAGAGCCATAGACTAAGCGGTAGACCGGCGGCTTATTACTTACTGCCTAAAGGCCTTCGGGCCCTGAAGCAATATACCAACCGTGATGATATTACAGACGCGGCTATCAAGAACAGCTATAAAGATAAAGACGGTACTGTCTCTGACCAGTTTATTGATCATAACCTGGACGTGTATGCCATTGGCAACCGGCTGCAAGCCCTTTATCCGGCCATCAAACAGTTTACGAAACGTGAACTGGTTATATATAACTACTTTCCTAAACAATTGCCCGATCTGTATTTGTCAATAAAGCTAGGCGATCAGACAAAGCGGCTGTTTCTGGACTATATAGAAGCTACTACACCGTCATTTGTGATTGACCGGCAGCTGCGGCAAAAGATTGAGTATTATCAGAATGGCGACTGGCAGACAAAAGGCAATTCTTTCCCGCCGATCTTATATGTCTGTGAAAACGGCAGCCTTGAAAAACGATTACAGAAACTAGCAAACAGAGCACTTTACCGGTCTGATACCGATATGGCGGTTTACACGACTACAAAAAATGCGCTTGGTAGCGCTTCCCCAAAGAACGACTTAATCTGGTCTAGCGTTAAAGACCCGGATGGACTTGTTACTCTGATAGTACTTTAGAGCAGTTTATCGCCTTACTCAGGGCGGTAGAACTAGTTATTCTCGATAACTTCCAGCCAGTTAACTCTGGCTAAGGCAGTACCAAGTAAATCACTCCACATACTTGCGCCTAGTTGTAAATTACACATCTCATCTTGCAACTCAGACTCAATCCACTCAGCCTTTGAAAATGCATTTCCAGTTTTCTTGTATGCGGATTGTAACAAGTCATAACTTACTGGATCGTTATTGAGCCACAGGCTTACCAGCCATGTCTCACGGTTCGACCAACCATTGTATAAAACTGATAATGTATCATTCATGACTAATACTCCTTTTTCAGACCGCATGTCTCGCAGTCATAGTTACGGTTGATAATATCTATCAATTCCTGATCACAGGTTGAATCAATACAATCAGCCAGGTCATAGTACAGACAAGCACAGACTATTTGGAGTGCTGCTCTTTCAAGTACAACTCTCCTTAACCTAACTTCTCTCAATACAGTTGATAAATCCATACCTTATCTCCTTTACTTTACGTATCGCAAAGTAAAGCGCAGCCCGCATGCGATTCAGGCAAGGTGGAGACCCAAAAGTACTACCTTGCCGGAATTGATCGGGCTGTACAATGAGACACTACGTAAAGCAAAGCTAGCACTAAGTTTTGCTATACTTACATTATGTTTGGCAAAAATAAGAACGACCCTTGGCAAGCGATTATTAAAAGGCACGAAACCGACCCTGAAGAAGCCCTAGTCTTGGCGTTAGACCTTTTATCAATCTCAAGTGCTAACCACATATATAACGAAAAAATATCAGGTATTACGAATACAGAAAATGACTTCAAAGAGAAGATGTTTGAAGTGTATATGGAGTTATTTTGCTTTTATTCACATTACGTTACGAGGGTTGCGTATAACAACTCGTCTTCGGAAGAAGTTCATCAACAGTTCATTAAAAAGTTCTGGTACGCCCTAGCGCAATGTGCTGAAGCAAGGTATTGGCATTTGTTCAACAATACCTCACGAGCCTATACCAAAATTGCCCTAGATAAAATTATTAAAACTAATAAGGAGTACGGACACCTAGACTTTAATGGCAAGAATGCTCAAGATGAAAATAGTGTTTTTGCCCATGTACGCAATAATATAGCTAAGGTATTCGGTGAAAATGGCAAGTATCACTTAGAGACTCAACATGACATTTACATTGCGCAGTCGTGGGATTATATGAAGCGCCAATTTGATTTAACTCAGTGGGCTAAGGACGTCATTGAAATATACAATACCCAAAACCGTTAAGTGTGTAATACTACTATAAAAATGAGAGGGATTACTTTTTTTCCTGTAATTAGAGTTATCGGAAACATTGTGAAGTTTTACTCAACTAACTAAGTACTTTTTGGAAGACGAATAAAACTACGGATATAACATTAATGGTCAATAGTGCCGTCATAACAAAAATCTGACTTTCAACTAGAGTAGACTGCCACTTCTCCCCGAGTAAAGGCTTATCAAAATGTTTACCCGTTTTACGAACGTGATTTATATACTTATCATTTTGACTTCTAGAGATTAGATAATAGCCAAATCGTTCAATAAGTGCGGAGATAACTATTAGTGCACTACTAGTAGTTATAACCAAAAATGTTACTTTTTCTTCTCCACCCTTAAAGTGCAAAATAGTTGAAAGATAAAGAATACCGGATGTTACGGGAGTGTAAATTGTTAGCAAAACCTTTGAGTAATCAAGCCTATACTTGTCACTAATCCCACCTAATTTATTATAAGTATCACCAATTATTTTTAGGTCATTAGGGTCAATTTGTACCATGAGTTTTAAGTGAATTAACTTGATTGAATACTCGCGCAACTACTTCATCGAACATCTTGGCGCTTACTTGTTCTGGGAACTCAGCACCATATTGCTGTAATAAACCCTCAATATTTTTACCTTCAACTGTTTTATACCACTCAACCCCATGTAACATTTGATTAACTACAAATCGCATACGCAAGGTATAAACAACTATTTGTCTGAACTCTTTGTTGGCTCCAACCATCATCTGCCTTGATTGCTCTGGTATTATAGGCTGTATTCTTTTGATAATAACTTTCATATCTGGTGGAACTTTGTCACCCGGTTCAGTCAAGCCCATACCAGTCAAATAGTTAACAGTTTGTGCGCAAAAGGCACTATATTCGTCTTGGCTTACGCCGGGAGGTGCGTTAAGTGAGACAAGTATTTGAAATAAACCACGTTGAATAAAAATCAGTTTTTTAGGGAATTCAACTATCACTCGATTCTTTGCCATATTCGGTTTAAAAATGCTCATTATTGATTACATGATATCACTAACGATTATTAAGGATTCCACGGTTCGTCAGCAGTATATGTCGGTAAATCAGGAACTTCTTGGTATGGCGGCGCAATAGTAAGTGATGGACAATCAGATGAAACATCTCCAGAATACATTTCATATGCGCTAATGATCTGGTCATTAGTAGATTCAATTGATGAAGAACCTTCTGTGTTGTCATATGAAATTGTGTTTTGAATAGTAGCGACTAGATTGTTGATATTCTGTTGGTTTCCCTCTGTCGGGTCGGCATTATAAGCTGCTTCTAATGAGGGTAATTCTGATATATATCCTTGAATCACGCTAATATCACTATTCCTGTTTGATACGCCATTATTGTATAAACCAGTAGCAATTGATTGTTCGTCAGTCGCTACTGCCTCACATTTAGTAAGATTAATGGAAGACTGTGTAGATGTAGGCGTTGGTTGAGTTGATATTGACACATGTGCCGGAGTATATGTAGTAGAGGATGGCGATGAAGTGGTTGGTGAAGGTGTTGCGACTACTGGTGTAGTGACCTTGTTTGTAACTGGTTTAACCGACACATGATTGTTAGTGGAAGTCTGATCACTGGTGTTGATTATATGTGATACTTCGTAAGCTGACCCAGATAAAACAATCACTATAAATAAGACCAGTAAAGGCAGAGACCAACTACTACTCATTATCTTTTTAAACATCTGAGTAACTCACACTTATATCATAATTGTATCATCGTATGTAAATAACTAAATCATTAGGGGTAGACAGGGCATTTATTTTATTAACTTTTATTAATTGTTCTTTAACCTTAAAGTCTACAATATTTTTTCGGAATAAACAGACTTATAAAATGTTATAGTCAAGTTAATTACCACCACCAATGACTTTGTGCTAATTTCTCAAACTTTATACCAACAGAACTAAGTGATAAGTCAGGATCAATAGTATCAATATATATTTCAATATTATTAAAGGGTTTTGATGGGAGATAAGTATATAAATAATCACCATTAGTAAGTGCAGCTGTAATTACATTCTTTTTCTTTTTAAGTTCCTCCATAAGAACCTTTTTCTTATTCTCATCTTTTTCACTATCAATAAGTTCAGCATACTTACTAATGCATTCGTATAGTGCTCTATGTACATTTCTTCTTATTTCTTTTGCGTCTTCAACGAAGATGGCGTCATTATAAGCAATTGTCTCATCAAATAGTTGACAAGTATGATAAAAAGCATCAATGGCTGCAAGTTGAGCCGGATTGAAATCTTTAATAAATAAGTGACTATATTTACTCCAACTTTCGTTGGGCATTAGGTAATGGTGCTCAGGTATTTGAATAATTTTAGTGTTTTTTTGACTTTCAACTATTTTTGTTTTAGCATCTTTAAAAAGTTTCTCAGAACTTCTAATTTCATTTAGTATCACATTAGCAGCGTTTCTTTTATTATCTCTTTGTTGTTTCTTGTATATGTATATGGCAGTCGAACCCACAAGTAGGGTAACTATACCTACAAAAAAACTGGAATTGAAAAAATGTATGATGGAAGTCATAAAATGGCCTTACCCCACCCACATTCATATCTTATAGATTAAGTATATCATTTCATTCCGTAGATGTTGACACCAATACGTAAAATATTTTTTCGGATTAAACAGTTTTAAGATGTAAAAGTGATACAATTAATCTATAGTTCATCGCTATTAAGAGGTTAAGATAATCATGATTTGGCTAATATTAGTAATAATAGTTGTTGGTTTCTTTGTAGTGATGGCTATCAATAGAAATACAGAAAATAATGCGATTATTGCCCGACAACAGTACTTGGACTCAACAGAATACAAGAAACAGGCCCAGGCAGATATGGCTTATTGGAGATATGCCAGTGATGTACTTGATTATAAAATTTGGATAGCTGAAGCAGAAAAAGAATCATATTATCTTCCAGATACATTTACTGGTGTTACATACTCTAAGGATTACAAGAGAACGAGCAAGCCCAAAAAATACTCAAAAAAAGAAATTATTGAAGGCAATAAAATACATATAAAAAATCTTAAAGAACAACTTGAGGCAATTAAAAAAGAATATGAAGAACGTAAAAAAGAATATAAAGGTTATTATCCAGCTTCTATTGAAACCATAAGAGATAAGTATGATATGGCTTCGCCATTCCCCCCTAGCGATGATGGTAGTTTTCTTAATGAAGATAATGCTAGTTCGTGGAGTATGTATGAAGATAGGATAAATAGACTTAAAAGATTGCAATATGAACTTAGTAATCTTAAAAAAGGGATAGACATTAAAAAGTTAACATTGAATGAGGCAATTAAAATTGTAAAAGAAGAAAATAGAGCAAATATAAGTCTATTTAAAAGTAGACTGCATATAGATTATAGAGAAGCCAAAGATGTTATGAATCAGTTGGAAGAAAACGGTATTATTGGGTCTTCTAAAGGTTCACAACCAAGAGAAGTCCTATAGGTTGACGGTCCATAAATGCCCGATAAAATTTGCTAGATTGGGCTAAACTCGCAGCTTTCATTTTTAGCCAAGCCATTAAGTGTAAGATGAATAAAAAAAGATTTCCAGTTTGCTCCGTATGCTATAGCCACAGATAAGTGTTTGACATACTTTTCTCCTTCATATCTGCCTCCGCTGGGGAAATATTTTATGTCTATGTAATCATCATCACAATACTTATTGTAATAATACATAGATTGGACAACTTCCTCTTTGGCATAGCTGGATATGTCCGGTTCATATAAAGCAGTACCACTAGTATCAACACCATTGATATTCGCCCAGCTCATAAACATTATATTGTGCGGAAAGACCAACAGCTCCGACCGGTCCTTGACAAACAGTTTGCATGGTATAAACCCATACTGCGTATCTGGCTTAATTTGATGATATGGCATAAAAATATCCTTTCTGCATTAGAAAGGATATTAATATTTTGGCTTCTCGTATCCTTCCCATGCGGGCTAGGTTTAGCACCTTGCTTACTAAAGCAGGTTGCTGGCAGATCATTGAGCTAGAACTCTAACTGCACTCTTGATATTAAATTGTTAACTAATCCATTATAACACTTTAATAGCTGTAGAATTCATACGGGATGTTTTTTTCATCCAGATAATGTTCAAAATTTGCTGTTGGTTTAAAACGGTCTGCAACTAACTCAAGGAGCAATCTATCCAAGAATTTACGATCAACAGTTGTCCAAGTTTCATAGTCATCATCACTACAAGGAGCATACTTTAATACGAATGGGCCAATATCATACAGCTCATAGCTCAGCCCTTTTTCGTTTATTTTGACACTTGTCTCGAAGTGGTTGCCTTCGCCATCTGAACGGTCTTCGATCATGATCTCCAGTGGTATTTTTATTTTAAGTGCATCTGCAATCTCAAATTTTTTGCTTTCATAGAATTGTTTGTCTTTTTCATGCGTCAGGGATAGACGCACCCAATTTGGTTCAACCCATAATGCCTCAGAGTTTTCCGGATCAATCGGATTTAATTCTTCTTCAGTAGTGGTGAATAGAAACAATGTAATTATATTGATTTTTGACTTATCTTTCCCATCGTCATTGTCATATTCAATCCTGGGTCTTTCATAAGTGCCAAGCTCTTTAATGCACTTAATATCCTTAATACCAGTTTCTTCCCAGACCTCTCTAATGGCTGCATCTAATACTTTTTCATTAGGCCTGACATGGCCCTTAGGGAATGACCAAGACCTCCCTCGGTTATTTACTAAAGCAATTTTAAATTGTTTATTTATCAGGATGGCTCCTGCGCTGTGTGATTTGTTCATGAGAGACTCACTTTCCGGCCAAATAAAAAACGGCCTACTTGTTAAAGTAGCCGCAATGGTCAGGCAATTGCCTCGCTGTCCTACATAGCTATTATAGCGCTTTTTACCTCAATGTACTAATAACCTATCAGGGTTGACCGGGCTGTACAATGAAATACTACGTAAAGTCAAACTCTCTCATTATCAGTGCTACAATAAAACTATGATTTGGGTAGTAATAGCCATCTTAGTAGTATGCTACCTTATAGTTGTAGCCATTCATCAATC
>Ga0326727_10002232_pt1 | contig 67505 bp, 60 predicted proteins | sample MB2enrmetagenome_FD_207643 | JGI IMG/M metagenome (GOLD analysis project Ga0326727, IMG submission 207643) | Lab enriched peat soil microbial communities from McLean, Ithaca, NY, United States - MB29MY | ecosystem: Environmental > Terrestrial > Soil > Wetlands > Peat | place: USA: New York...
CCCGCCGTGCGCTCCACTCCGCTTTCTGCGACAATAGCCACTGCAATGCAACCCGACAATCTCATCTCGCTCAAGGACGACATGGTGGCCTTCATCGCCGGCCACGGCATGCGCCGCTTCAATGGATACATCACCGAGGAAGTCCCCACCGTCATCTTCGAGGACGAGGAGCCCGACTCCTGGAAGGACTTCGTCGAGCACGCCAAGGCCGCCGGCGCCAGCTTCGTCACCATGAGCGAGGTGGTCCTCGAGAAGTCCGACATTGCCATCCTGCTCGACCAGCTCCGCGACCAGGCCTACCCCGACTCCGACGCGCCCGAGCTCGACGACGCCGAATACCTCGTCAACCACGTCGGTAAGCTCGGCTACCTCCAGCTCGGCTTCGCACACCAGGGCGTCATGTTCCTCTTCGAGACCTCCACCGAGTGGTACGAGCGCTTCCAGGAACTCATCGAGACCGTCACCGACCTCGGCGGCATCGTCGTCGACGACCGCGACGAAGACTAGGCAATCGGCGCCTCTGTCATGCGACACTCGTTCTTGTCGTCATCCTGACCCGAGCGAGGTCGAAGCGGAAGGATCTCGATGAATCCGACCCACCCGCAATCATCCGTCGCTTCCGGCCACGGATCGGACGTAATCCGCGGCGATTCTGCGGCTGCCCCCGATTGGCTACCCCAGGCGCCCGCTGACCTGGATACTGCCACATCTCTCTCCGCGCACCTCCATTGCCCACTCCGCATCGCACAGATCCTCGTCTCCCGCGGCATCGACACTCCTGCCGTCGCCGAAGCCTTCCTCAACCCCACTCTCGCCGCTTTCCTCGACGACCCCTCCAACGATCCCGCACAGCTCCTCGGCATGGAAGAAGCAGTAGCTCGTATCCTCGCCGCCATACGCGCCTCCGAACCCATCCTCATCTACGGCGACTACGACGTCGACGGCACCACCGCGACCGTCCTGCTCAAGACGACAATCGAACGTATTGCCCTTGCCATCGACCCCACCCAACCGGCCCAGGTTAGCTACCACGTCCCGCACCGCATCCGCGAGGGCTACGGCATGCAGTCCAGCGTGCTAGCCGAAGCCGCCACCTCCGGCATCCGCCTGGTCATCTCCGTCGACACCGGCATCCGCGCCTTTGCCGAAGCCATCGAGGCCCGCGCCCTCGCGCTCGACCTCATCGTCACCGACCACCACCTGCCCGACAACCTTGCTATCCCCAACTGCCTCGCCGTGATCAACCCTGCGCAGCCCGGCTGCCCGTATCCCAACAAGGACCTCTGCGGCGCCGCCGTCGCCTTCAAGCTCGCCCAGGCCCTGCTCAACGCCGCTGCCCCGCTCACCCCCGATCCCGCCGCCTTCCGCACCCGCACCCGCACCGTCCTCATCCCTTCGTTCCTCAAGCTCGTCGCCATCGCCACCATCGCCGATTCCGTCCCGCTCATAGGCGAAAACCGGGCAATCGCGGCCTTAGGTCTTGCGGCGCTGGCAAATCCCGTCCAGCCCGGCCTGCGCGCCCTCATGCAGCTCGCCAAACTTCCGCTCAATCGCCCTCCCACAGCAACTGAGGTCGGCTTCCGCATCGCTCCACGCATTAATGCAGCCGGCCGCATGGACATCGCCTCCGACGTCGTCGAGCTTCTGCTCACCCGCGACCCCGCCCAGGCCCGCACTCTTGCGGAAAAGCTCGACCGGCTCAATCAGGACCGCCGCGACTCCGAGGCCCGCGCCCTCGACACCATCGACGAAGAGCTCGCAACCCTGCTCGCGCAACCTGGCTCCGGCAATTTCTATCCCGCCGACTGCCTCATCCTCGACCACCTCGAATGGCATCGCGGCGTCCTGGGCATCCTCGCCTCGCGCGTGGTCGACCGCACCGGCCGCCCCGCCCTGGTCCTCACTCATGCCGACGGTGACGCCCACGGCTCCGGCCGCTCCATCCCCGGCTTTCACCTGCTCGACGCCATCACCGCCGTCAACGCAGAAGATCCCGCCGCCCCCCTCTTCCATCGCTTCGGTGGTCACGCCCACGCTGTCGGCTTCTCGCTGCCTTCCAGCCGGCTTCCCCTCCTCCGCGAGCGCATGCAGGCCTACGCCGCCTCCCGGCTCACATACTCGCTCCTCGTTCCCGCGCTCCATTACGACGCAGAGCTTGACCTCGCCGATCTCACCCGCGATCTCTTCGCATGGATCGAGCGCTGCGCCCCTTTCGGCATCGGCAATCCTGAACCCACCTTCCTCACCCGCAATGCAGTCCTCGCCGCTCCGGTGCGTCTCATCCAGGACAAGCACATCTGTCTCCAGCTCATTCCCGACTCAAACCCATCAGACCATCCCACCCCGGCCATCCCCACGTTGGGCTGGAGCCGCGGCCCAACCGACTGGCCCTCGCAATGCGCTGCGCTGGCGCTCACCCAGGGCTCCGCCATCGACATTCTCTATCGCATCAAGCGCAATACTGGCCCGTCCGCCAGCCCGCATCTGGGCGGCCTGGAACTCGAGTTGCATGCCTTGCGAACCGCCGTTCCACAGGCCTCATCAAACCTCGCCTGAGCGCTTCACCAGACTCGCGTCGTCACGTGGGCTGGGACAAAAACCTCAATCGTCAATGGGCACAAAGAATTATGGTTCGCGGGACAGCCCTCAGGCGTCTTATATACTGGCAAGTGAAGACATGGCCTCGATCCCCAGGACAAATCGCGTAACTCACGTTGTTATTTGGGGTACTTCCCTCATCGTTTTAATCCTGGCCATCTATGCCGTACGCACCCTCACCCACGAGCAGGTGGCAGTGCGCGTAGCTCCAGTCACCTATCAGGACCTGCAAAGCCTCAGGCGGACCACCGGCAAGGTTGAGGCGCAAGACGACTTCCAGGCGCATGCACAGACTGCGGGCCAGGTCCAGGAGATCTACGTCGATGTCGGCGATAAGGTCAAGGCCGGCCAACTGCTCCTCAAAATGGACGATAAATATGCACTGGCGAATCTGGCCCATGCCCAATCCACGCTTCAGGCCGCGGAATTAGCTGCCAGCGACATCGAACATGGCGGCACCCAGGATGAACGCAACACCCTGGCCGGCGATTTGAGCCGCGCAAAGTTGCAACGGCAAACGGATGAAGCCTCGTTTGAAGCCTTGCAAAAGCTCCAGCAACAAGGCGCCGCCGCCCCCGCCGAGATCGCAGCCGCCCAGCATCGTGTGCAGGTGGATGACAGCAATATCCACACCCTGGAGCAACACAGCACTGAACGTTACGGCCAGGCCGACCTTGCCCGCGCCCAGGCCGAACTCGCCGACGCCCGGGCCGCCGTCGCCGCCGCGCAGAGCAGCTACGCCAACGTGGACATCCGCACCCCAATCTCCGGCACCGTCTACTATCTCCCGGTCGCCGAGTACGACTTCGTCAGCGCCAGCCCCGACAACAACGATCTCGTCTACGTCGCGGATCTCACCCACCTTCGCGTCACCGCCTACTTCGATGAGCCCGAGATTGGCGACCTGGCCGCCGGACAGCCGGTCAAGATCACCTGGGAGGCCAAGCAGGGAATGACCTGGAGCGGCCATATTAGCCAGGTCCCCACCACCATCATCACTTACGGCACACGCAACGTCGGCGAGTGCTTCATCACCGTGGACGACGCCGACGGCGTGCTCCAACCCAATGCCAACGTCATCGTCACCGTTACCACCGCGCAGCACCTCCACGTCCTCAGCATTCCCCGCGAGGCTCTGCGCTTCGACGGGCCGCAGGCCTACGTCTTCCGCGTCCTCCACAATAGACTGGTCCGCACCCCCATTCAGACCGGCATCATCAATCTCACCCAGATTGAGGTCACCAGCGGCCTCGCCGATAGCGATGTGGTCGCCCTCAACGCAACCACCAACCGGGACCTGACGAACGGGCTTCAGGTCGAATCGGTCCAGTAGACGACTATGTGCGCAAACTCCCTGCCCATGCACCCGCCCAAGCTACCCCGGCCTATGCCCGGCAAGCTCGCCCTGCTCGCCTTGGTCCTTGCGTTATGCCCTGCTTCGTTCTGTCCCGGACCAGCCCTGGCTCAGATGCCGCTGGCGGACATCGCCTCCATCGACCACGCCCTGGGTGGCAACGCGACTGCCTATCATGCGCTGCAGGAGGGCCGGGTTGACGATGCCGCAGCCCTGCTTCGCTCCACCCTCGCCGCCAATCCGCAGGATGCGACCGCCCATCAGCTCCTATGCCGCGTCTTCTACGCGCAGGATCAGGCCGATGAAGCCATCCACCAGTGCGAGCTTGCCGCCGCCATTGCCACCGCCCCCGAGCAGGCCAGCGACAACCAGCTCTGGCTGGGTCGCGCCTATGGCATGAAAGCACGCCACGCCGGCCTCATCGCGGGATTCACCCTCGCCCGCAAGGTCCAGGCCAGCTTCGCACGCGCGGTCGAGCTTAATCCCTCCAACCTCGCCGCCCTCAACGACCTCGGCGAGTACGACGTCGCCGCCCCGTTCATCGTTGGCGGAGGCGCTGACAAGGCCCAGGCGCTCGCCGCCCGCATGATGCCTCGTTACCCTGCAGCCGCCCATCGCCTGTTGGCGCGCCTGGCGGACTCCGACAACAACCTTCCCACCGCCGAATCCGAGTTCAAACAGGCCGTCGCGGCGCAGCACACCCCGGACGCCTGGATCGACCTCGCCCAGTTCTATCAGACCCACGACCGTCCCGACGACGCGCTCACCGCCATCAAAGCCGGCCTCGCCGCCGACCGCACCCACGGCCCCGTCCTGGTGGACGCCGCCAGCATCCTCACCGCCGCCCATCGCGCCCCCGATCTCGCCGAGCGCTGCCTGCGCGACTATCTCACCTCCCGCGCCAAGTCGGACGCCGCCCCCGCCTTCAAAGTGCATCTTCAGCTAGGCAGGCTGCTCGCCGCGCGCGGCGACAGCAGCGACGCCAATCGCGAGATCGAAGCAGCGGCGGCGCTCGCCGTCTTCTTCGCGCGCAACGCCAGACCGGCCCAGGGCCTCTAACGTGCGCAAGCGATTAGCATGAAAGGTGCCCCAAAGCCCTCTGTCCCAGACCGCATGACTCGCCTTCCTCCAAATCGTCCGCCGTCGCTGCACCTTTCACGCCGGGGAGGTTCGCGGTACTCCGTTCCAAACGCGAGTGCATGCCGCGCCGGAAGACCGTTTTTGGCACTTCTCTTGAGCCTCGCCTGCATCCCCTCGGCTCACGCTCAGCTCTCCCTTGCCAGCGCAGTCGACCTGGCGTTGCGTGCCAATCCCCGCGTTCTGGGGGCCCAAGCGGATGTGGCACGGGCGCACGCCCAGATCTCCGAAACTCTTGACGCTTATGTCCCTGCAGTTACCGCCGGCGCGGGCATCGGCCAGGCCTACGGCTACCTCCCTTATCCGCCCACGCTCTTCCAGGTCAACGGCGGTTCGCTGGTCTTCAACATCTCCCAGTTCGCCTACATCCACTCCGCCCGGGTTGGCTTGGATGCTGCTCAGCTCGAGTTGCAAGACGTTCGCGAAGCAGTCGCCGAGGACACGGCTCTAGCCTTCGTCGCGCTCAGTCACGACCAGCTGCGCGAGCAGGTCATCGGACAGCAGGCCGGGTTCGCCAATACTCTCGTCGCCATCGTCCAGCAGCGCGTCGACGCCGGCCAGGACACCCAGATCGAACTCACCCAAGCCAAACTCACTGCCGCTCAGCTTCGCCTCGCCTCCCTCAAGCAGCAGGATGCTACCGCCGTCGACCGCGAACACCTCGCGCGCCTCATCGGCCTGCCGGTCACCTCGCTCAGCATCGACGGCAGCTTTCCCGCCAGCCCCGTGCCCCTCGACACTACCGTTGAAACAACCGTGCATGGTTATGCCAACCCGGCAGTCGCCTCACTCTTCGCCAACGCCGAAGCCAAGCGCCTGCAGGCCAAGGGAGATTCTCATTATCTCTTCTGGCCCAAGATTAATCTCTTCTCCCAATACAACCGCTACGCCACCTTTACCGACTCCTTCGCCGCGCTGCAAAAGCTCAACCCCGGCCTGACCGCCGAGGAAGGGGCCTTCGGCGTCCAAATCAACATCCCCGTCATGGACAAGTCCAGCGGCGCCAAGGCCCGCGAGTCCGCCGCGGAAGCTGCGCGCGCTCTGCATGACGCGCAAAACGCCCAGCTCGATGCCCTCGACGGCCAGTCCCGGCTTCGCCGCAATATCACCGAGCTACAGGCGCAGGTTGACGTCGCCACCCTCCAGCAGCAGCTCGCCCAGCAGCTGCTTGACATCCTCCACCTGCAACTCCAGTCCGGCAACCCCGACGGCCCGCAGAAGACCCCCAAAGACGAGCAGAATGCGCGCATCGACGAGCGCGACAAGTACCTCGCCGTCATCGACACCAGCTTCCAGGTTCGCCAGGCTGAGCTCCAACTCCTGCGCCAGACCGGCGGCCTCGAAGCCTGGCTCAAGTCCTCCGCCTCCGCTCCCACGCCCATCCCGCCCGCCGCACCCACCCCAAGACCCTGACCCACGTCCGGCTCAAACCTGCATAGTGCCAGCGTCTCTGGGCTGTCCCCAGTGCTCTGACTCTAGCCGCTTGTACTCCGAAACCGGACGCCGCGCCGACGACCAGCTACTCATTGAACGCGCAGCAGGAACAGGCGTCCGCACGCCGATGTACGCCGCTATCCCAAGATACCCCAGACCGGAAAGGCCCATCGTCGCCATCCAGCCGATGAAGAACGCAGGATGGTCTTCGCAGGTGCAGGCCGCCGACGAAGATGCCGCCCCAATCAAGGCCGCAACTCCCATCAGAATCGTTCCGAAGAACGTCCATGCCAGCGCCCGCCGGATGCGTCGCAGCGTACGCAGCAGAGGAGACGCCGGATCGAGAACGGCGGGCAGAAGCGCCGGATGGAACTGGCGAACATAGCCGAGCGCGCGAGGGCCCATCCAAGCGAGGGCAAAGTACGGTAGCTGCCACAGCAGGAACCGAAGTCTTGGCACGACGGCTTCGACCGTCGCAACTGCTGCGACGAATGCAAGCCCACCCAAGCTGTCACGCAAATACCTACTACGAGGGCTCGGCGTTCCCCGCGTGGCAGCGCGCGACCGCACCGCTTCACACGTAACCTCGGCTGGAGCGGCAATCACTGCCTGGGTCGCCATCGCATCCCTCTCGCGGAAATTTTAGCATGGGGCGTCGCCAGGTTACCTCGACAGCAGAAACACCCCGGCGCACACAAACACCGCCGCAAGCCAGCGTCTGTGGTCCACATTCTCCTTCAGAAAAATCTTCGCCGCGAACGCATTCCCCAGAAACGTCAAAGACGCGCTTGCCGGCGCCGCCAGCGACACCTCCACGTTCGACACCGTGAACAGCAGCGAGAAGAAGCTCACCGCCATCATCAGCACTCCGCCCAGAAACATCGGGCTCGACACCACTGCCTTGATCGCGCCGCCCATCCCCGACCTCGCGCGTATTGCGTCCAGATCGCCGATCCGCCGCATTGCACCCGCCGTCAGCACATCGCCTGCAACTGCCGTCACCGCGACCAACGTAATCGTCACCCACGTTTCAAGAACGCTGGTCGTCCCATGTCCCGTGACCATCATTTCGTCTCGTCCGTCAGCGCCCGGACGGGCTCTTCCATCGGGTCCATCGGCTCATGCTGCGTCTGCGACGGTCCATTCGCCACGAAGCCCACGCCGCAGACAATCAGCACCACCCCCGCCCAGCGATGCACGCTCGACGCACCCGGCTCGTGCAGCCAGAACTTCGAGAGCAGCAGCACCACCACATAGCCGAACGCCGTCGCCGGCAAGACGAAGGTCAGATCGGCCCAGCTCAACGCCGTCAGGTAGCTTGCAAAGAAGCCCAGCAGACACACAATTCCGCCAATCACCCAGGGGTCGCGCATCGCCACCAGCAACAGCCCAAGATGCGCGAGCGAGACCGGCCCCACCTGTCTCATGCCATGCGACAACATCGTGTCGCCCACCGCCGCGCTCAACATGACAGCCAGCAGAATGAGATAACGCTGCGGGGAAAGGGTGTGCTTCATCTAGATTTCGACAGGGGGAAAATCAAACTCGGCCTGTGGTGCGTGGGCTCGGAGTGCGCGAACCAGCGCGTCGCGATCCGCGGGCTGGATGTGCAACTCGCCGTGATCGGACGCGGGGCCCATGTAATCGACAGCCAGAAACCTATAGCTATAACGCGTCTTGTCAACAGCCCACTTATATCTCAGTTTCTTGCCGGGCTGCCATGGACCGACCCGGATGATCTCGTTCCAGAGAATCGTTCGGGCGCTCCACAGCCGGTGCTGAATCAAGCCAGCTTCGTCAATCTCCCACCATGTGAAGAAATAGCTCGCAAGACAGTAGATGGCGAGGGCTGTCTGAAGAATTCCCAGCCCAAAGTAGGCCTGACCAATCGCAGCGTGGGAGTGCTTTACGAACCACGCGAAGCCCAGGCCCGCCCACAATACAGCTTGCGCCAGCTGTAGCCATGCGAACTTTGAACGAAATCGCATACTCAAAGTCTATCCCATCAAAGCGACCCATCCGCCGCCAGCGTCACCTTCATCACCGGCTGCTCGCCCTTGATCCGTGTCTATCCGCCTTGCGATCCTCAGCTAGCCGACGTCTGCGCCTTCAATGCATTCGCTTCCTTCGCTGCCCGGCTCGCCTTGTTCCGTTGCGCGCGTAGCTTCATAAACGACACCGCCTCGGTGTACAGTCGCGGCACATCGCGGTGCACAATCGCCTGCCAGATCACCCGCCACGCCTGCTTCGGCCGGAAGAAGTACTCATCGTAAAACTTGTGCACCATCTCCATCACATACTCAACCGGCAGCCCGGGGTACTCGATGTGCGCCATCTGGTGCCCACCGTCGTCCATCATCGCTGCGTTCGTGATGAAGCCATTGTCCTTCGCATAGTCGAAGAACTCCGTCCCCGGAAACGCGTGCGCAATCGACACCTGGATCGTCTCGCAGTCCAGTTGCTTGGCGAACTCAATGGTGTTGCGGATCGACTCCGCTGTCTCGCCCGGCAGGCCCAGGATGAAGTCGCCATGCACCACCAGGCCCAGCTTGTGGCAGTCGCGCTGGAAATCGAGCGCGCGCTGCACCGTCGCGCCCTTCTTGATGTTCTTCAGGATCTGCGGATCGCCCGACTCATAGCCCACAATCAGTAGCCGGCAGCCGGCCTCCTTCATCGCCTTCAGCGTCTCGTAGTCGGTGGTCACCCGCGAGGTGCACGACCACGTCAGCCCCAGCGGCTTCAGCTTCTCGCACAGTTCGATCGTTCGCGCCTTCTGGATATTGAATGTGTCATCGTCGAAGAAGAATTCCTTCACGTTGGGAAACAGCTTCTTCGCGTTCGCCATCTCCGCCGCCACATCGTCGGTCGACCGCTTGCGCCACGCATGCCCGCTCAGCGTCTGCGGCCACAGGCAGAAGGTGCACTGCGCCGGACAGCCGCGGGTCGAATACAGCGCCACAAACGGATGCAGCAGGAACGGCACCGTGTACTTGGTTACATCCAGATCGCGCGCGTAGATCTCGGTCGCCCAGGGCATCTCGTCGAGCTGCTCCGGCGTCACCTGCGGCCGGTCGGGATTGTGCTGGATCACCCCGTTCGCGTCCTTGTAGCTGACGCCCAGGATCTCGTTCAGCGGCTTACCGTTGGCGTACTCCACCACCGAAAAGTCGAACTCGCGCCGGCAAATAAAATCGATCGCCGGACACTCATTCAGCGCCCGCTCCGGCGAGGTCGTCACCGGCGGCCCCACAAACGCAATCTTGATCTCCGGGTAAGTTTGCTTGATGACCTCGGCCATCTTCTGGTCGCCGTCCCAGCCCATGGTGCTGGTAAACAGCACCAGGAACTCATAGTCCTTCAGGATAGTCACCACCTCCGGCCACGAGATGTGGTGCGGCGGTGCATCCACCAGGCGCGACCCCTCCAGCATTCCGGCGGGATAGGTCAGCCACACTGGATACCAGTACGACTCGATCTCGCGGGTTGCCGGCCAGCGGCTGCTGGCGCCGCCGTCGAACTTTTCAAAGGAGGGGGGATTCAGAAAGAGCGTCTTGAGCGGAGTCGTCATTATCCCAATTTTATCATTCATGGCCGCGTAATAGCGTCCATTTTGGTCCTAATTCCAGCCGTGCTCTCCATGACGTCATTCTCAGCGCGCCGTTCGAGCGTGAAGAACCCGACGGTGATGCGAGCGCCCGCCACCCCGACCATTCTGCCCCGGCCCCGAGGCTATTGCTACTTCGCCGGAGCACCCGCGTCCGACCCCTGCGCCGAAGCCACCGGGGCCACGGTCGCCGGTGTCGCTGGCGGCATCTTGTGTTTCCCTTTCATCACCAGTCGCGAAAGGTCCGGCCCAAACTCCAGGATCTGCCCACCCAGCGCGCCAAACAACGTCACCGAAACCCCATTTTCCAGTGTCAAAGCCAAGCCGCGCTCATCCGCCGGATAGTACGAGTTTGAGATCGCTCCGGAGACGAAGTTTCCCAGCACGTTCGACACGTTCGGCTGCCACTTGCCGTTATCGCCCTTGCAGATCACCGTTGACCCGGCCGCATACAAAAAGCGCCTCAAGATCGGCCCCGTCCCCTTGCGGAAGTACCGCGGGTCCTGATGCAGCAACTGGGGCAATAGCGCATTGCCAATCAGCGCGCCGTTCACGTTGTCGGCGTAGTTCGCACCCACTCGCTTGATGTATCCGTCTGCACCCCAACCGTAGCCATTGTTGTTGCCCACCAGCTCGCCGTAGCCTCCGCCGATCACGAATGCCCAGGTGATATAGAACGGGTCGACCGCACTGTGCAGCGCCAGCCGCCACTTCTGCCCGCCGGTCAGCGGCACCGCCTGGCCGTTCATCACCACCTGGAACTGCGGCATCACCCCCAGCAGGCGCTGCTTCTCTTCCTTCTTCAGGTCCTGCTCGGCCTGCTCGTGCTGCGACAGCTTGGTGTTCTCCGGTGCTGTTGACGGCGCGCCACCCGGTGCGGAGTTGGGACCCGTCGCTGGCGCTGCCGCCGGTTGTGATGAGGAGGAGGTCGGCGTCGGAGGCTCCGCGGATTGGGCAACCTCAAGCCCACCCGTCCGCGGCACGGGAGCGTCGGGCAGCATCATCTCGTCGGTCACAGCCACCTGCGTCGACGCAGACCTGCCGTCGGCTTGCGCTCGGGCGGACATGGAAAACATCGAACAGAGGAGAGTCGCCGCGGCCACAATAAGCGTGGCCTGGGGAGGTTGATTCACCTCTTAAGTCTACCCTATGGACTGACCAATCTTCAGCAACCGCGCTCTCTATTCTGCATGCGGTTGCGGTTGCGCTTGCGATTGCTCTCGCGGCTCTTATCCGTCCTGTTCTTTGATCCGTGTTAATCCGTGGTTGGTTTGTCCTTGTCTCTATCCCTCGTTTGTCCTAGATCGGCTCAATCGGTGTGAATCGGTGTTAAGCCTTACCCTCTTAACAGGAGAACCCCATGAACTTCGAAATGGACAAGACCCCGCACCGCCAGGTCTACAACCTGCTCATCGGCCTGGTCGCGCCGCGTCCCATCGCCTGGATCACCAGCATGGACCGCGAAGGCAGCCTCAATGCCGCGCCCTTCAGCGCCTACAACTACCTCTGCACCGATCCGCCCGTCGTCGGCATCGGCGTCACCAATCGCCCCGGCCACGAGGCAATCCCCAAGGACACCGCGCGCAACATCCGCCGGACCGGAGAATTCGTCATCAACGTCGTCACCGAGGACCTGCTCCAGCAGATGAACATCACCGCCACCGACTTCCCCGCCGGGGTCAACGAGCTGGAGATGGCCGGCCTCACCACCGCACCCTCCTCCATCGTCAAGGTCCCGCGCATCGCCCAGGCCCACGCCGCCCTCGAATGCACCGAGTTCACCACCATGGAGATCGGCCGCTCCCGCATCATCCTCGGCCGCGTCGTCGCCATGGTCGTCGAGGACCGCTTCGTCATCCCCGAAGAAAACGGCGCCGGCCCCTACATCCGCGCCGACCAGCTCCACGCCATCGGCCGCATGAACGGCCTGGGCAACTACGCCCGCACCCGCGACGCCCTGCTCACCGTCCCCCGCATCTCCTACGAAGAATGGCAACAAGGCAAACGCTAACCGCGCCCACCTCGAACCTTGAACCTCGAACCTGCCTTACGACAGATACTCCTTGATCCACGGGTCCTCCGAGTGGATCAGCTCTTCCGTATTGCCGTGGAAGACGATGCCGCCTTCATTCAGCATCAGGAAGCGCGTGCTTTGGTCGACGTTGTGCCCGTTCGCATCCTTGGGAATGGCTTTCATGCAGCCGGTGGCGGAATCGTAGCGGTGGGTCGCCAGGATGAACGCGTCCTGCAGCCGATGGGTCACCATCAGCGACGTCGTATGCGACACGTCCCGCTGTTTCATGATCAGCTCCATGATCGTCGTCGAGGTAATCGGGTCCAGCCCCCCCGTCGGCGAGTCGTACAGGATCAGGTCGGGGTTGCTGATGATCGCCCGCGCGATCGACACCCGCCGCCGCATCCCGCCGGAAAGCTCTGACGGAAGCTTGTCGCTGGTGCCCTCCAGATCGACAAACTTCAGCGCCTCCAACACCCGCTTGTGCGCCTCCTCTTCGGGCACCTGCTCCTCGTGCAGCCGGAAGGCGACATTGTCCTCGACGTTCAGCGAATCGAACAGCGCCGACTCCTGAAAGACGATGCCGATGTACGCCCGCAGCTTGAACTGGTCGCGCTCTGGCATGGTGGTAATCTCCTGGCCGAAGATCTTGATCGAGCCCGAATCCGGCCGGATCAGCCCGTCGGCGAGCTTCAGCAGCACCGACTTCCCGCATCCCGCCGGCCCCAGAATCACCAGCGTCTCCGCGCGGTCGACCGAGAACGAGATGTTCTTCAGGATGGGTTTGACTTCAAACGTGATGGAGACGTCTTTGAACTCCACCACCGGGCCATCGCCGCCGGGCGGTTCATGGGTTGCGTCCGGGATCGCGGCCAGGGGTGCGTCCTGGGGTGCGCCGGGGCTGGAGAGGGCTTCGCTCATAGGCTGGATCAGTTGCCGAAGATGCTCAACATGACGCGGCTCACCAGGAAGTCCACAATGATGATGAACACCGAGGAGACGACCACCGCCTGCGTCGTCGCTCGGCCCACCCCCTGGGTGCCTCCCGTCGTCTTCATGCCGAAGTAGCAGCCGACCGTGGAGATAATAAAGCCGGAAAAGAGCGGCTTGGTCAGTCCCTGGACAATGTCGCCGTAGACCAGGCTGCGGTAGGAGTCGGCCAGATAGGTCTGCGGGTTCAGGCCCATCAGGTTGACGCTCACCAGCGCTCCGCCCGCGATCCCAACCGCATCGGAGATGATGGTTAGGAAGAACAGCATGATGACGCTGGCGATCACGCGTGGGACCACCAGCTTGCGCACCGGGTCGGTGCCCAGCGCGCGCATGGCGTCGATCTGCTCGGTCACCTTCATCGAGCCCAGCTCCGAGGCCATGCCCGACGCGTTGCGCCCGGAGATCATCAGGCCGGTCAGCACCGGCCCCAGTTCCCGCACCATCGACAGCGCCACCAGCCCGCCGGTCTTGCTGATCGCGCCAAACTCCTTCAACGCAGTTGCGGATTGCAGCGACAGCACGCACCCGGTAAAGAAGCCGGTCAGCACCACGATCGGCATCGAACCCACGCCGATCGAGTCCATCTGGGTAAATACGTCGGCCCAGTAGTGCGGGCCCGAGAAGATATCGGACAGGGCAGATCCGGTCAGGATCGAGTAGTCCTGCACCGCTGCGACCTTCTGTTTGATCCAGTTCTCTGGAGACGGTAAGGGCATTGGCTGTCAGGCTCAGACTATCAGATGCAGGAATCGGTCCGGTAAGCGGTCGCCCGGCCACGACCGTTGCCCAATGGCTCCCAATCTTTCTCCGTGGTTGCCAATGGGTTGAAAGTGAGAAGATAGAGGGATGATTGTGCAGCGCCCGGCGAAGACGATGTTGGCTGCAGTCCTGTATGGCAGCGAAGACCTGCGCATGGAGCGGATTCCGCTCCCCATCCCCGGCAACGGAGAGCTATTGGTCAGGGTGGGTGCGGCGCTGACCTGCGGCACCGACCTCAAGGTCTACCGCCGCGGCTATCACGCCATGATGCTTACCCCGCCCGACCTCTTCGGCCACGAACTCGCCGGCGTGGTCGCGGAGGTCGGCGCCGGCCCCGTCAAGTTCGCCGTCGGTGACCGCGTCGTCCCCATGAACTCAGCGCCCTGCGACGCCTGTTTCTATTGCCTCCACGGACAGCAGAATCTCTGCGAGGATCTGCTCTTCAACAACGGGGCCTACGCCGAATACCTGCTGGTCCCCGCCCGCATCGTGGAGAAAAACACCCTGCTCGTGCCCGACCGCGTCCCCCTGGAATATGCCGCGCTCACCGAGCCGCTGGCCTGCGTGGTGCATGGCTTCGTCGAGAGCGGTGCCCAGCCCGGCGACACCATCGTCATCATCGGCGCCGGGCCCATCGGACTGATGTTCATGCAGGTCGCGCAGTTGAGCGGGCTCAGGGTCATCGCCGTGGTCAAGCGCGACGACCAGGTCGCCGCGGCGCGTCTCTTCGGCGCATCCGAAGTCGTGCAGATTGCCGCCGGCGTCGATACCGTGGCGGCGGTAAGGGACTTGACCGGCGACAGCCGTGGCGCCGATGTCGTCATCGAGGCCGTAGCCACTCCGGAGACCTGGGAGTGGGCCGTGGCCATGGTGCGCAAAGGCGGCGTCGTCAACTTCTTCGGCGGGCCGCCCAGCGGCACCGTGGTCGGGCTCGACACCAACCGTCTGCACTATGGCGACATCACCCTCAAGGCCAGCTTCCATCACACCCCCGCCTCCTGCGCGGCCGCCTTCGCCCTCATCCGCAGCGGAGAGTTCAAGTGTGACGACTTCATTACCCGCACCGCCGGCCTCGACGAGGTCCCCGCCGTCTTCGCCCGCATGGTCACCCGCAGCCTGGACAACATCGCCGACATCAAAACCGCCGTCTTCCCCAACGGATACCGGCCTGCTCGGAGCCGGCGATGACGGGGGCGATGAATGGCCAGGCGGAAGCGCTCGGCGAGACCAAGCCCCCGGAAATCCAGCTCCCCGCAGCCCTGATTTCCGACACCCTCGTCTGCGCCCCAGCCGAATACCTTACGCCGGAAGACCGTCCTACCCTCGACGAAGCTCGCGCCTGGTGCCACGCCCTCGCCACCACCCACTACGAGAACTTCCACGTCGCCACCTTCTTTCTGCCCCGTCGCGTGCGTCCCCACTTCGAGAGCGTGTACGCCTTCTGCCGCGTCTCCGACGACCTCGGCGATGAGGTCGGCGACACTAATACCTCTCTCCGCCTGCTGCGCGAGTGGGGCGGAATGCTCGACCAGTGCTACGACGCGCCCCAGCAGTCGCGCCATCCTGTCTTCGTCGCCCTGCGCGAGACCATCGTCGCCTGCGACCTGCCCCGCACCCTCTTCCACGATCTGCTCCGCGCCTTCGAGCAGGACCAGGTCAAGACCGAGTACTACACCTGGGACGAGACCATCGAGTACTCGCGCTACTCCGCCAACCCCGTCGGCCGCCTGGTCTTGATGGTCTGCGGCTATCGCGACGAACGCCGCGCCCTGCTCTCGGACAAGATCTGCACCGGCCTGCAACTCGCCAATTTCTGGCAGGATGCCGTGCGCGACTCCGAGATCCCTCGCCGCTACATCCCCGCCGAGTACATGGATCGCTTCGGCGTGGCCGACGGCCAGATCGAAGGCCGCGTCTTTACCCCGGAGTTTGCCACCATGATGCGCGCGCTGGTCGACCGCACCCGCGATCTGCTGCGCGAGGGCGCCGTGCTCAGCTCCATGGTCGACGAGGAGCTGCGCGTCACCCTCGACCTCTTCCGCAAGGGTGGCGAAGCCATCCTCGACGGCATCGCCGCCCAGGGATACGATGTGCTCCGCAGTCGCCCCTTCGTCACCCGGCGCAAAAAGCTGACGCTTCTGCTCGGCGCCTTGTTCGACAAGCTCCGCGCCGGCCGCACCTCTGGAGCTCCCGCGTCGTGAGCCAGGCTGGCCACCCGAACGAAGCTGGGAATCTGGACGCGCGTACCGCCGCCGCCTACCTCTTCTGCCGCGAAGTCGCCAAACGCGAAGCCAAAAACTTCTACTGGGCCTTCCGCGTCCTCCCACGCTTCAAGAGCGACGCCATGTGCGCCGTCTACGCCTTCATGCGCCGCGCCGACGATCTCGCCGACGACGAATCCAAGTCTATCGAAACGCGCCGCGCCGAGATGGCCGCCTGGCTCCAATCCTGGCGCGCCTCGCGCATCCCCGCCAACCACGCGCAAACTACTGACCCCGTCTTCCTCGCCCTCGCCGACACCCAGCGCCGTTTCGACATCCCAGACGATCTCCTCGAGCAGCTCGTCGCCGGCACCACCATGGATATTGAACCCCACGGCGATCTCCCCACCTACGCCACCTTCGACGACCTCTACCGCTACTGCTACCTGGTCGCTTCGGTCGTCGGCCTGGTCTGCATTCGCATCTTCGGCTACACCGACCCGCGCGCGGAAAAGTTCGCCGAGGAGACCGGCGTTGCCCTGCAGCTCACCAACATCCTGCGCGACGTCAAAGAAGACATCGACCGCGGCCGCGTCTACCTTCCCCTCGACCTGCTCGACGAGTTCGGCGAGACGCCCGCCGAACTCCACCAACTCGCAGCCGGCCGCACCATGACCGAGCGCGAGCGCGCCATGCTCGCCACCCTCGCCATCCGCGCCGAGAAGTATTACGTCTCCGGCAAAAAGCTCATCCCGCTGCTCGACCGCGACAGCCGCGCAGCCATGTGGGTGCTGCTCACCATCTACCACCGCCTGCTCGGCCGCATCGCCGCCCACCGTATGGAGGTCTTCCGCGAGCGCATCGCCCTCCCCACCTCCGAAAAACTCTCCGTCCTCGCCCGCGGCGCCATCATGGCCGCGTGGAACAGGATCGCCTCTTGAGCAACCAGACCACCTCCCGCAGTGTCGTCGTCGTGGGAGCGGGCGTCGCCGGCCTCGCCGCAGCCGTCGCCCTCGCCAAGGACGGCGTTGCCGTCACCCTGCTCGAGCGCCGTCCCTACGTCGGCGGCCGCGCCTACTCCTACCTCCATCCCGCGCTCCACGAGGTCGTCGACTCGCAACACGTCCTCGTCGGCTGCTGCACCAACCTCATCGACCTCTGCAACCAGGCCGGCCTCGCCGATAGAATTCGCTGGTACGACCGCCAGACCTGGCTCGAGCCCGCAACCGCCACCCGCCCCGTCCGCGCCACCACCATCGCCATCGGCCCGCTGGCCGCGCCGCTGCAGTTCGCCGGCAGCTTTCTCCGCGCGCCTATGCTCGGCCTGGCCGACAAGCTCGCCATCGCCCGTGCCCTCATGGGCCTCGCCGACGGAGCGCCCCAGCCAGACTCAGAATCCGTCGCCCAATGGCTCCGCCGCACCCGCCAAACCGATCGCGCCATCCGCCATCTGTGGGAGCCGCTCGTCCTCGCCACCCTCAACGACACCGCCGCCAACTGCTCCATGCGCTACGCCGGCAAAGTCTTTTACGAGCTCTTCCTTAAGAATCGAACCGGCGGCCGTCTCGGCATCCCCACCGTCCCGCTCACCGACTTCTACGCCGCCGCCGCCGGCCTCGTGCGCTCCTATGGCGGCCAGGTCGAGCTCCGTTCCAGCGTCGAGCAGCTTAGCCAGCAGCCCGATTCTAATTCGGGTGCCCGCTGGCTCCTGCGCTGCGCCGATCGCGACTACCTCGCCGACGAAGTCATCCTCGCCCTGCCCTTCGAGCAGACCCAGCGCCTCATCTCCACCATGTCCCTGCACGACCTCGCCGGCGAAGCGCCGCGCTCAGCCCTGCTCGCCGACCTGGCCCGCTTCACCCACTCGCCCTTCCTCTCCATCCTGCTCTGGTACGACCGTCCCATCACCGACCTCCCTCACGCCTGGCTGCTCGACTCCCCGCTCCACTGGTTCGTCAACAAATCCCTCGTCCGCGGCCAACAACATGCTCCCGATAATGTTGGGGTGCCCCATCCTTCGCGTAGCGAAGGGTGGGATGTAAACTCTCCCTCAAACACGGGCTGTTATGTCGAAGTCATCATCGCCGGCTCGCGCACCACCCTCACCCAGTCCCGCGAGCAGATCCTCGCCCCCGCGCTCGCCGAACTCGCCCGCTTCTTCCCCGAAACCCGCCACGCCCGCCTGCTCAAGTCCGGCATCCTCAAGGAGGCGCGCGCCACCTTCTCCCTCCCGCCCGGCCTCGATGCACTCCGCCCCACCCAGCGCACCGCCTGGCCCGGCCTCTTCCTCGCCGGCGACTGGACCGCCACCGGCTGGCCCTCCACCATGGAAGGCGCCGCCCGCAGCGGCCGCCTCGCCGCCGGAGCCCTTACCGACAACCCCACCCGCTTCCTCGCCCCCGACCCTCCCCCTGCCGGCCTCATGCGCCTCCTCATGAAGCGGTAGCCACTCGCCCCACTCCTGCAAACAAAGCAGTTAGCAAGGGATACCCTCCCAGAGGGGAGGGGGCAGAACCACCCGAGCCTTACGCGCTCCGGCCCTCGGCGCTGGCAATCTTCTCTTCGGCCTCACGGATGGTCGCGTTGGCGTAGTCGTACTTCACCGCGTCGTCGCCGGCCTCCTGCCACTTCTTCTCGCCCGCTTCCAGCAACTGTTGCGCCTCGGCCTTGTCGATCTCCTCCGGCTTCAGCGCGGTCTCCGCCAGGATCGTCACCCGCTCCGGCAGCACCTCGACGAACCCCCACGCCACAAAAAACTTCTGCTCGCCCGACGAGCCGCCATGCAGCCGCACCTCGCCCGCGCCCAGCTCCGCCAGCAGCGGCGCCGCGCCATACAGCGCCTCTAGGTACCCCGACCGCGACGGCAGTTCCACCGCCTCCGCCGTCGCATCCAGCAGCAGCCGGTCCGGACTCACCAGCCGCACCGTCAACAGCCCCGAATTTGCGCCCGCCTCAGCCACGTTTTCCTGTTCCCTACTCCGTGTTGCCTGCCTTACTGCATCTTCTCCGCGGCCTTCAGCACATCCTCGATGCCGCCCTTCAAGTAGAACGCCTGCTCCGGGATCGCGTCGTGCTTGCCTTCGATGATCTCCTTGAAGCTGCGCACCGTGTCCTCGACCTTCACATACGCGCCCGGAATGCCGGTAAACACCTCGGCCACGTGGAACGGCTGTGACAGGAAGCGCTGGACCTTTCTCGCCCGAGCAACCGTCGTCTTGTCCTCTTCGGAGAGCTCGTCGATGCCCAGGATCGCGATGATGTCCTGCAGGTCCTTGTAGCGCTGCAGGATCCGCTTCACACCCTGCGCCACATCGTAATGTTCCTGGCCAACGACGCGCGGCGACAGAATACGCGACGTGGAAGCCAGCGGATCGACCGCCGGATAGATGCCCAGCTCCGAAAGCGGCCGCGACAGCACCGTGGTCGCGTCCAGATGGGCAAAGGTCGTCGCCGGCGCCGGGTCGGTCAAGTCGTCGGCCGGCACATACACCGCCTGCACCGACGTCACCGATCCCTTCTTGGTCGACGTGATCCGCTCCTGCAGCTCGCCCATCTCGGTCGCCAGGTTCGGCTGGTAGCCGACCGCCGAAGGCATGCGTCCCAGCAGCGTCGAAACCTCCGAGCCCGCCTGCGTAAACCGGAATATGTTGTCGATGAACAGCAGCGTGTCCGCGCCTTCGCTGTCGCGGAAGTGCTCCGCCACCGTCAGCCCCGTCAGCGCCACCCGCAGGCGCGCCCCCGGAGGCTCGGTCATCTGCCCATAGATCAGCGACGCCTTGCTCTTCTGGAAGTCCTTCAGGTCGATGACGCCCGACTCCTGGAACTCAATCCACAGGTCGTTGCCCTCGCGCGTGCGCTCGCCCACCCCCGCGAACACCGAGAAGCCGCCGTGCTTGGTCGCGACGTTGTTGATCAGCTCCTGGATGATGACCGTCTTGCCCACGCCCGCGCCGCCGAACAGGCCGATCTTGCCGCCCTTCAGGAACGGCTGGATCAGGTCGATCACCTTGATCCCGGTCTCGAACATCTCCTCCGACGTCGACTGCTCGTCGAACGCCGGCGCCTGGCGATGGATCGGCGCGAACTCCGTGGACCCGACCGGCCCCAGCTCGTCCACCGGCTCGCCCAGCACGTTCAGCACCCGCCCCAGCGTGGCGCGCCCCACCGGCACCGTGATCACCGCGCCGGTGTCGATCGCCTTCATCCCGCGCACCATGCCCTCGGTCGCGACCATGGCGATGCAGCGCACCCGGCCCTCGCCCAGATGCTGTTGCACCTCGACCGTCACGTTCAGCGGCGTGGGCACGTCAAAGCCATCCGACACCACCCGCAGCGCCTGGTAGATCGGCGGCATGGTCTTCTCTTCGAACTGAATGTCAACGGCCGGTCCGCTGACCGATACCACTCTTCCAATATTTTCTGTCTCTGCCATAGTCTCTCTATTCCTAAACTCTTCTGCCTACTAGAGCGCTGCCGCTCCGCTCACAATCTCGATAATCTCCTTGGTAATCGCCGCCTGGCGCAGCCGGTTCATGGTCAGGCTCAAGCTGTCGATCAGATCGCCCGCGTTCTTAGTCGCCGCATCGGTCGCCGTCATGCGGGCCGCGTGCTCCGCCGCCGCCGACTCCAGCAGCGCGTGGAAGATCTGCGTGGTGATGTAACGCGGCATCAGGTCGCGGAACAACTGTTCCGGCGGTTGATCGAAGATATAGTCCACATTCGCCGTGCCGAACTTCTTCGCCTCTTCCTCCGCGCCCTCGTCCTCAGGCTCGCGGATGGGCACGCCTGCCGTGCTCGCAGCCAGCGCAGCCGCCTCGCGCTCTTCTTCCGTCATCTCTTCGGCAGCTGTAATCTCGCGCGTGCCCAGCTTGCGGATCGGCAGCAGCTTCTCCACCACCAGGCGTTGCGCGATCACCGACTTGAACTCGTTGTACACCAGGTACACCGAATCGATCTCCGCCCGTTCGTAGCGCTCGATGATCGACCGCGCCATCTCCGCGACGTCGTCGTACTCCACCCGCAGCAGCAGTCCCGGATGCTCCGCGGCAACCTCGATCGGCTGCGCGCGGTGCCGCACTACATCGTAGTGGGTCGACAATTCGTTGTCGTAGTGCTGCTCTGTCTTCTCGTAGTCCGCCGCCGGAAACTTCTTCTTGTAGAGCGCAATAGCCTTCTTGCCCACCGGCTCCAGGTCGATGGTCTGGCCCAGCCCGCGGCGCTCGTCGATAAATCGCTGCGCGGTCTTGCCAATGTTGGAGTTGAACGCGCCGGCAAATCCCTTGTCGCCCGCAATCACAATCACCAGCACGTTCTTCTCTTCGCGCTCAATCAGCAGCGGGTTCAGCACCTCGCCGGTCTGTTCGCTGCACAGGTCGGTGCGCCGCACCATCGACACCAGCACGCTGGCCAGCATCCGCGCATACGGACGCGCCCGCATCGCGCGGTCCTGCGCCCGCCGCAGCTTCGCCGCCGAGACCATCTTCATGGCCTTGGTGATCTGCCGCGTGTTCTTCACGCTGCGGATGCGCCGCCGGAGATCGAGTACGTTCGCCATGGTTTACTTTGCCGCCGCTGTCTCTTTCTTCATCGCTTCCCGCTTGTCCTTCAGCTCCGCCAGGAATGAAGCCTTGTAGTCGTTGATCGCGTCCGTAAGCCGCTTCTTAATGTCGTCGTCGAGCGCCTTCTTGGTGGCAATGTCGGTCAGAATTGCAGGTGCGGACGTCTCCAGATATGGATAGAATCCATCCTCGAACGCGCGCAGGTCGGACACCTCGACATCGTCGACCAATCCCTGGGTCCCGGCAAACAGAATCGCCACCTGCTTCTCCACCGGCAACGGCCGGAACTGCGGCTGCTTCAGCAACTCGGTCAGCCGCTGGCCGCGGTTCAACTGCTGCAGCGTCACCTTGTCCAGGTCCGACCCAAACTGAGAGAACGCCGCCAGTTCGCGATACTGTGCCAGGTCCAGCTTCAGCGTGGAACCCACCTGCTTGGTCGCCTTGATGGCCGCGGCAAATCCCACGCGCGACACCGAAAGCCCCACGTTTACCGCCGGTCGCACGCCGGAGTTGAACAGGTCCGTCTCCAGAAAGATTTGCCCGTCCGTAATCGAAATCACATTGGTCGGGATGTAAGCCGACACGTCGCCTGCCTGGGTCTCGATCACCGGCAGCGCGGTCAGGCTGCCTCCGCCCAGCTTGTCGGAGAGCTTCGACGCCCGCTCCAGCAGGCGCGAATGGAGGTAGAACACATCGCCCGGATAGGCCTCGCGTCCTGGCGGACGGCGTAACAGCAGCGAGATCTCGCGATAGCTCACCGCGTGCTTCGAAAGGTCGTCGTAGATCACCAGCGCGTGGCGTCCTGAGTCGCGGAAATACTCGCCCATCGCGCACGCCGCGAACGGAGCGATGTACTGCATCGGCGCCGGCTCTGACGCGGTCGCGGCCACCACGATGGTGTAGGCCATCGCGCCGTACTCTTCCAGAGTCTTCACAATCTGCGCCACCGACGAGCGCTTCTGCCCGATCGCGCAGTAGATGCAGATCAGGTTCTTGCCCGCCGAATTGATGATCGTGTCCAGCGCGATCGCGGTCTTGCCTGTCTGCCGGTCGCCAATCAGCAGCTCGCGCTGTCCGCGTCCGATCGGGATCATGGTATCGATCGCCTTGATCCCGGTGGCCATGCTCTCGCGGACGCCCTGGCGTTCCACCACGCCAGGCGCCAGCCGTTCCACCGGCAGTCGCTCCGAGGACGCTATCGGGCCCTTGTCGTCGATGGGAGCGCCCAGCGCATCCACCACACGGCCAATCAGCGCCTCGCCCACCGGCACCGACATAATCGTCTTGGTGCGCTTCACCTCGTCGCCTTCGCGGATCTCGGTGTAGTCGCCCATCAGCACCGAGCCCACCTCTGACTCATCCAGGTTCATCGCCAGGCCCATCACGCCATGGGGGAAGGCAAGCATCTCGCCCGCCATCACCTTGTCCAGCCCATGCAGGCGCGCAATCCCATCGCCCAGCGAGATTACCGTCCCAACTTCATCCACCTGGATGCGCTGCTCGTAGTTCTCAATCTGCTGGCGGAGCAGCTCGGTTATCTCGTCCGCATTGATCTTTGCCATGTCTTCCCTCTACCTCAGTCCAATCTCAACCAATCTCTCAGAATTCCCAGCCCTACGCATTCACCAGCCGCTGCTTAAGCTGCTGCAATTGGCCGCGCACCGATCCGTCATAGATGGTCGATCCAACCTCGACGATCGCTCCACCCAGCAGGTTCGCATCCTGCGCATAGGTCGCGTGCACCTGCGCGCCGGCGAGCCTCGCAATCTGCGCCTCCAACTGCGCGCGGTCCACGTCGTTCAGCGGACGCGAGCTGGTGATCCGAGCCTCGACTGCGCCCGCATGGCGGTCTGCCAAATCGCGATAGGCAGTCACAATCTCGCCCAGCTCCGTCAGGCGATGATGTTCCAGAATGACTGCGATAAAGCTGCGCACCTGAGCGAACATCCCAATGCGCGCGGCAATCGCGTCCAGCACCTTCAGCTTCGCTGCCATCTCAATCGAAGGGTTATCCAGAAACTCGCGCAGCTCGCCGCTGCCCGCCAGCGTCTCCGCAAAATCGCGCATCTGCTGCTCGGCTGCGACCGCGTCCAGGCCGGCCGGCTCCGCTACCTCGGCAAAGGCGCGCGCGTAGCGTGGAGCAGAACTGGCCACTAGTTCTGTCCCTTCTTCGACTCATCCCCTGTCAGCCGCTGCGCAAAACCCTGCACCAGCAGCCGGTCGGTCTCGGCAGACACCACCAGCTTGCGCGCCGCCTGCTCAATCGCCAGCTCCGCCGCATGGAGCTGCAGTTGTTTCTGCGCATGCATGGTCGCCGCGGCAATCTCCTGCTCCGCCGCCGCCAGGATCTTCTTCGCTTCTTCCCCGACCGAAGCCTTGATGCGCTGTTCTTCCTTGGCGGCGTCCCGTTCCGCGTGGATCCGCATCGCGGCAATCTCATCGTCCAGCTTCGCCAGACGCTCTTCCACGCCGCTCAACCGCGCCCGCGCCTCTTCGGTCGCCGTGCGGGCATCCGTCAGGCTCTTCTGGATCGATACGTTCCGGCTGCGCAGCGCCTTGGGCACGATCTTCGCCAGGACCCACCCAAACACCACCGCCAGGACCGCAAAGTTTGCCACCTCAAACGCAGTCGCCGACTGATCGGGATTCAGACCCAGCTTCGCGCCCAGCGCCACCACCATGGGCGACTTGCGATACGCCTCCGTCTCGTCCTGCTCCTGCGTGTTCTTCTCGGCGGGCTGCGTCGTCGCGGCCATTCTCGCGCCCGCTGCCTGCGCCCACGCCGGCCGCGCATGGAAGCCAAGTCCCAGCACCAACGCCAGCATCAGTCCCACCAGCATGCCTTGCTTCAGGCTGATCTTCACTGCGCCGCCTCCGGTTGGGTCCCGGCCGGCAGCACTGCCTGCACAATCTGTTCGCTCAACTGCGTACTCATGCCCTCAATCTGCCGCCGCGCCGCAGCCACGCTGCGCTCGATCTCCAGCTTCGCCGCATCCACCTTCCCGGCAGTCGCAGCGCGCGCTTCGGCCAGCGCCTGATCGCGCTCAGCAGCCCACTGCTTCAACCTCTGCTCCCGTGCCGCATACAGGTTAGCCTTGGCCCTGCGCAGCCGCTCTTCATAGTCTGCCGTCTTGGCCTCGGCCGCGGAGATCGACGCTCGCGCCTGCTCCATGGCACCGGTCGTCCGGGCGCTCCGCTCAGCCAGAATGCGTTCCAGGGGACGCCGCACCAGCGCTCCATAGGCAACCACCAAAATCACGAACAAAATCATCGTCGGCACAGCGCCGAGCACAAGTCCACCGAGTTGATGGAGAATTTCGTCCATGGTTGGAGCAGGCCGTGGGACTGACCAGAATCCTTCAAACCGCTGGGAACGGACGCGGCCTCGCCTACGCTGGGGTACACCTAGTTCTAGCAAACGGTTTGCAAGGGTGTCAAACCTCCATCAGCCCGTAATCGACCAGCCGCGTCGATATTCGCACAAGCCTCCGAAGCCCGCATTTTTCCTCAGAAAATACCCTTTGACAAATGCGCGGGGAGGGCTAAACTTTAGTTACCACCAAGACCCTATGTCCTGGGTCGTACAGGTCGCGTGCAAGGGGACACCACCTCCGCTCCCCAACAGGCGGCCTGTTCTGTTTAACCTCGCTCGCGAAACCGCGCATATCGCCCCAGCAGCGATGTCGGCCCGCGCGCCGTCAGATACACCAGGTTCCCTTCAAAGCTCGTCTCAATCACCACCGCGCCCGCCTCCAGCGCGGCCAGCGCAGCCCCCTCCGACTGCGGCACCCGAAACCGCGCCTCCATCAGCGGGTCCACCAGCGCCTCATCGATGGCCGCCAGCAATCGATCCAAGCCGACCTTCGCCAATCCGGAAACCGGAATCGCCGCACCGCATGCCAGTCGCGCGCGCTCTTCGTCCGATAGCAGGTCCATCTTGTTCAGCACTTCGATCACCGGCTTGCCCGCCACATCCAACTCGCCCAGCACCTTCTCCACCTGCTCCTTCTGCTCGTCCATCATCACGCTCGATGCATCGCGGACGTGCAGCAGCACCTCGGCGCGCTCCACCTCTTCGAGCGTCGCGCGAAAGCTGGTCACCAGCGTGTGCGGCAGATTGCGAATGAAGCCCACCGTGTCCGACAGCAGGATCTTGCGCCGGCTGGGCAGTTGCAGTTGCTTCAGCTTGGGGTCGAGCGTGGCAAACATGCGCGAAGACTCCAGCACTTCCGCTTGCGTCAGCGCATTGAACAGCGTGCTCTTGCCCGCGTTGGTATATCCCACCAGCGCAACCACGGGCACCGGGACAGCCTCGCGCCGCTGTCTCTGCTGCCGCCGGATCCGCCGCACCGACTCCAGTTGTTCCTTCACATGATCGATGCGCAGATTGATCTTGCGGCGGTCGGTCTCGAGTTGCGTCTCGCCCGGCCCGCGGGTCCCGATGCCGCCGCCCAGCTGCGACATCGCCTTGCCTCGTCCGGCAAGCCGTGGAAGCTGATATTCCAGTTGCGCCAGCTCCACCTGCAACTGGCCCTCGCGGGTCCGTGCATGGCGCGCAAAGATGTCCAGAATCAGTTGCGTCCGGTCGATCACCCGGCAGGGCAGCTTGGCCTCTAGATTACGTAACTGCGACGGTGTCAAATCATGGTCGAACAACACCACGTCGGCGTTGGTCGAGGCCGCCACCCCTGCAATCTCGTCCAGCTTGCCCTGCCCCACCAGGGACGCCGCATCCGGCCTGGCGCGGCGCTGCACCAGGGTCGCCACAACCTCTGCGCCCGCACTGCGCGCCAGCTCCTCAAACTCCGCCAGCGACGCCGCAAAATCAAGATCGGCATCAACCCCGCCCACCTTGCCGCCTTGCGTCTCGTCCGCAGTCGTCCGGCTCTCATCGCCGGCTCCGGCCGCATCGCGGGCCAGCCGCGCCGCAGCAGTTAGCTTTCTCCGCTGGCCGGTGAACTCCACCGCAACCAGCACGGCAAGCTCCTGCCGCGTATTGACGCGCGCTGCTGAGCCAGCCGCCGCTCGCGACTTCGCCTGCGCCTGCACCAGGCTCACCTGTCCCTTTGTTGTGGCGTGGTCTCCGGTCTCTTCCGGATAAGGCTGATGACCAGGAGCAGCTCTAATCGCCCGCTACGCCTGCAGCTTCGGCCAGTACCCCGCCCGGTCCCGGCCCATTCTGCGCGCGCGCCTCCGGCTTGGCCTCGATCTTGCCTTCCATGTGCGGTCCCACCCGGCCGCTCACCACCGTCGAGATCGCATGCTTGAAGATCAACTGCTCCTGCGCGTTGTTCTCCAGCAACACCGAGTACTTGTCAAACGATCGGATTTTTCCCGTCAGCTTCACGCCGCTTACAAGATAGATCGTGATCGGGCTCTTGTCTTTGCGAACCGTGTTCAGAAAGGTGTCTTGAATGTTCTGTGCCGGCTTGGATTCCATGAGTGCCGATCTCCTTCAGGTAGCTCGCTGTCTTCGAGAAAAGTGCACGGGCAATAGCATGGGCCCGCGGAGCTCAGCCCCGACTCCAGAGTTCAATACAGACATAATTTGCAACCCGTTCACAATACGATCATTCGGTTGGAATTTCAACTCAATTGGCCGCCCAAGGCAGGAAACTGAGCTGCAACCGAACTGGGATCGAACACCGGCGGGAATCGCACACAATCTCGAAAGGCGCAGCTACCCATCTACTTTTGACGCGCACGGGCGGCAAAAGTCTCAAGTCCGCTGCGTTGTACCATGGCTCCAGTGTCCAAATCTGTGCCACAGGCAGTTCCCATGCTCGACCTCTCCCGCCAGTATCTCTTGCTGCGCGAGGAGATACTCGAAGCCATCGCCCAGGTCCTCGACTCGCAGCGCTTCATCCTCGGCCCCCAGGTTGCTGCATTTGAGAACGCCGCGGCAACCGCCTGCGCCTCATCCTTCGCCATTGGGTGCGCCAGCGGCACCGACGCACTCTGGCTGGCTCTCGCCTCCGCCGGCATCGGCTCTTCCACAGGAGCTGGGGCGCCCCATCTCAAAGCTGAGACGCGGGACTCCGCGCCTGCCATCATCACCACGCCCTTCACCTTCTTCGCCACTGCCAGCGCCATCCTGCGCGCCGGCGCCCGCCCACTCTTTGCGGACATCGATCCCCACACCTTCAATCTTTCCCCGCAGTCTGTCGCCGAGGTCCTGCGCTCTCCAGCAGGCGCAAACGTCAAAGCCATCCTGCCAGTCCATCTCTACGGCCAGTGTGCGGACTGGGACGCCTTCGCCGCGCTCCAGCAGGACCGTCCCGGCCTTCAACTCATCGAAGACGCCGCCCAGGCCTTCGGAGCCATGTGGACGACTCCCGGCCAACCGGCTCGTCCCGCCGGCTCGCTCGGCGCCGCTGCCGCGTTCAGCTTCTATCCCACTAAGAACCTCGCAGCCATGGGCGACGCCGGCCTGGTCACCACCTCCAGCGCGGAGATCGACTGCCGCGCCCGCTCGCTCCGCGCCCACGGCATGACTCGTCGCTACTTCCACGACGAGGTCGGCGCCAACTCCCGCCTCGACACCATCCAGGCCGCCGTCTTACTGGTCAAAATCCGTTACATATCCCAATGGAACCACCAGCGCCGCGACCGCGCCGCCCGCTACGACCAGCTCTTCCGCGATGCCGGCCTCACAACTCCCAGCTCCACCGACGATGGCATCGTGCTTCCCTTCACCGATCCCCGCGCCACTCACGTCTTCCATCAGTACGTCATCCGCGCCCCGCGCCGCGACGCCCTGCGCGACCACCTCACCGCCCAGGGCATCGGCAGCGAAGTCTTCTATCCCGTTCCCCTCCATCTACAAGCCGCGCTCAAAGACCTGGGCTACCAGTCCGGAGACTTCCCCCACGCCGAACGCGCCGCCTCCGAAGTCCTCGCCCTGCCCATCTACCCCGAGCTCCGCGACGACGAGCAGCGAGCCGTCGTCGACGCCATCCGCAGCTTCTATGCCTGAGCCGGCGTCATGGGCCACAGCTGGTAGCTGGCCGCCGATGGCTGAACGCCCCCAGCTAACAACTCTCAACTACGAAACTCGTCACCGCTTCTTCCCCTTAGCCTTATCCTTCTTCTCCTCCGCCGCCGGATGCGCCTCGGGATCATCCTTGCTTCCCGGCGCGGCCACCCGGCGCACCAGGTTTCCCTCCAGCCGATACGTCTTCGCGATCGTCCGCCCCGGCTTCACCGCACCGGTCACCGGGTCGGGAACCACCGGCCCCGCATCCGCCGCCAGCACCTTATAGGTGAATGTGGGCTCTGGCGTCTGCGCCACCGCCGACTTCCCATACGGGTCCTCCTCCATATTGATCGTGACCGGGAGATACCCCTCCATATTCTTTTCGCGGAAGGCCGTCTCATACCGATGCATCTTCATACTCCAGGTAAACACCCGCACCTGGTCGAAGTCATACGGCAGCCCCGCCGTGTATGGTCCCAGCACGGTCAGGTAGATGGGAATGTTCTTGTCGTCCTGGTCCGCCCCCGGGTCGTACACCGTGGTCAGCACATACGCGCCCACAATTCTCTGCCCTTCCGCATATTTGGCGATCGAATCCGGCGCATCCACATCCAGCATCCGCGACAGCAGCCATCCCGTCCTCCCATGCGCGTCTCGGCCCAGCCACCAATCCTCCATCGCAACCGGCGCAGGCACCAGACTCGCTCCAACCGCCCTCGGACCTCCAGCCTTCGTCGGCGCGACCGCTCCCGGCCTCACTGGCGCCGGCAGCGTCGCCCGTTCCAGCAGTTGCAGCTTGTCACCCTCCGCCAGTCGATAGAACTTCTCCGTCTCCCGCCCCGGCTTCAAGTGCAGGTTCACCTCGTCTCGCACCACCGCCGACGCCACCGCCGGATCGGCCTGGTGCGTCCGCGCCAGCGCCTCGAATGCATCGAAGACTTCCTGCGTCGCTACCGCCTTCTCCTCGATCCAGCCTTGCTCGCCCTTATCTGTCTTCACCCGGTAGAAGCGCCTCCCGTGCTCCAGAATCTCCAGCTTCTGCCCGTTGTCCACGGTCCCGGTGCGGTTGGAGACCGCCGCCACGCGGTCGCGCAGGAACGTCTGCTTCGCCGTCACGTACACATACTGGGCAGCCGGCTTCGGCCGCAGACGCGAGCATCCGCTCAGCAGCACCAGGCACACCGCAGCCGCAACCGTTAAGACCCTCCGTCCAGCCTTAGCCGGGTCAAGTGTCCAGCCGCGCCAGAAAAATCCGGCAAAACCGTCCATCGTGGAAGTAAGTCGCGGGGGAGAAATCAGGCTATTGTCCAGCACATTTTCCAGCATACAGCCCTCGCAGCCCGGGCAATGCTCCTGCCCGAACCAAGTCCGGTGCCACCGTCGTAGACCGCCCCGTTTGCTGGGAAAATGGGGCTTCCAGCCACTTTTTAGCGGCCGACCGGACCCGCCTAACCGGTTCTATTGGCGGGTTGCATCCCAGCCATTAAATTACAGTCTTGCGCGAAGTGCCATCTTGCGCATACAGTTGCGTACGGAAACAAACTCAATACAGGAAATCACTCAAAACGCTTCCCGGAATCCAACTCCGTTCATTCGCACAATTTGTTCGTTCCCATCACACGTCAACTGGTAAGGAGGCCCACACAATGGCCAGTAATGAAACCGAAGTCCTCGACCCCGCGGCAAAGGTCGAGAAGCTCAAGAAAATCGCGGCAAGTCGCGCACTGGATCGCAGGCATTTCATTTCTGCGCTCGGGCTGACTAGCGCCGCGGCTGGCGCCGGATTGTTGTCGGGCTGTTCCGTATCAAACAGCACAGTGGCTGCCACAACAGTGGGTCAGGCCCAGACCAACATCCTTAACTTCGCCCTGAACCTGGAGTTCCTCGAAGCCACCTTCTACTCCTTCCTCACCACGGGCTTTGACATCAGTCCGTCCGCGACAGGGGTCAGTTTGGTCGGCAGCGGGGCGGTTACCGGAACGTTCGCGAAGCCTGCGCTTCCCACCCAGCAGATCACCGATCTGTTCAACGAGATCTACTTTGACGAGTGGAACCACGTCAAGACGCTGCAGACCCTGCTCGGCTCCGCGGCCGTGGCCAGGCCCGCCATCAACCTCGCCGCTCTTGGCGCGGTGACCGCGACCAATGCCATCTCCATCGCAAGACTGTTTGAGGATGTCGGCGCGACCGCATACGTCGGCGCCACCGGCGGACTGACCAACAGCAGCCTGACCTTCGCTGGCCAGATCCTTGCCGTCGAAAGCTTCCATGCCGGCGCGCTCCGCCTGATCGAAATCCAGAACCCTGGCACCGCAGCCTACATCTCTGCTGGGGATGGCCTGGACGTCCAGCCCGACGACTTGGGCAGCCCGGCAGCCGAAGCGGCCGGTCCCACCGCCAGCGGAGGCTTCTTCACCACCTCCGGCGGAGCCATTGCCCCGGCCAACACCAATGTCGGCATCGCCTACGGTCGCACCACCTCGCAGGTTCTCGCCATCCTCTACGGCTCGCTCTCGGGCGCGGCGGTGGCTCTCGCCGCCAAGGGAACCTCGTCCGGAGGCTTCTTCCCCAACGGAGTGAACGGCGCAATCAATACCGTCTAGACCATGCCACGGAGCCATCTGAACCCGACCCGGTGACCATTCCATATGACCCAATCTGTTCGCACCTATCGCAAGTCAATTGACAAGGAGGCCAACGCAATGGCCAGCAATGAAGTCGAAGTGCTCGATCCCGCGGCAACGGTCGAGAAGATGAGCAAAATCGTATCCGGAGTCGTGCTGAATCGCAGGCACTTCATGACCTCCCTCGGAGCGGCGGGCGTCGCGGCCGGCGCGGGTTTGATTTCGGGTCCGGTGGCCAAGGCCCAGCAACCCAGCATCCCCGGCTTCTCGCAGGTCGACGTCATCAACTTCCTGCTCCAGGTCAAGTACCTCACCGCGACCTACCTCTCCTTCGTCACTCAGGGCACCGATATCCCCAGCCCCACCCTGACCACCGCGGGCTCCGGGGCCGCTTACGGCACCGGCCAGATCTACAATCAGCCCGCCCAGCTATCGACGGCTAGCAGCGCTATCAGCGCGCAGAACCTCGATATGCTCAACGAGATGTACTACGACGAAATCAACGATCTGGTCGCCCTGCGCAATCTCCTCATCAACCAGTATCCCGCCGGCACTCCCGTAGGCGAAACCGCGGTCGCACCCAGACAGACCATCAACCTGGCGGGGACCTCCGGCGCCAACGCCACCTTCACCGCGCCTTCTGCCACGATGACCCAGAGCGGGCCTCAGGTCATCGCCCAGGCTCGCATGTTGAAGGACCTCAGCGTCACCGCCTTCACCGAGGCGCTGCAGTATCTCACCGGGACCAACCTCGCCACCGTCGCACAGATTCTCGCCGTCGAGGGCTTCCATTCCGCCGCGTTGCGCCTGGCTACCATCCAGACCGGAGCTCCTTTCCAGAGCACCGGGTTCGTGACCACCTTCCAGATTGGAACGCAAATCGGCAGCACCACCGTCTACGCCATCAGCACCCTTCCCACCAGCGTCGCCGTCGGCCAGCCGCTGTCCGGGACTGGCATTCCTTCAGGCGCGGTGATCACTGCCCTTTCCAGCACCGCCAACGCAACCCCTACCGGCGTCGTCATTAAGGGCAACACCACCGTCGTCAACGTCTCCAGCGTCAGCGGGCTGTTTGCCGGGCAGCCCGTCACCGGCACCCAGATCCCCGCCCTTACCTACGTTACGGCGGTCGGCACCAATACCATCACCCTCTCGCAGGCTCCCGTCGGCACCGTGAGCCCCAACGCGCCCACCGGCTACCTTATCGCCGGCACCAGCACCGTCACCGGAGCGTCGTCCGTCAGCGGCCTGATCGTCGGTCAGCCCATCACCGGGCCTAGCATCTCATTCTCGGGCATTGCCACCAACGGCAGTAACGTCCTCGCGTCCGTAACTAACCCTGCCGGGTTGGGGGTCGGTCAGCCCATCACCGGGACTGCAACCTTCGCAGCCATGACCACCAGCGGCAGCAATCAACTTACGCAGGTGTACATCCTCCCCGGCACCGGAGTCGCGGTCGGGCAGCCCATCAGCGGGACCGGAATTCCATCGGGAACCACCATCACCGCGATCAACCTGGGCACTCAAACGATCACAATATCGGGGAATGCGACCGCCACCAGCACGGCGGGGGTTACCGTCACCGCCACCGTCATCCCGTCGGGAGCGACCATCAGCGCAGTTGGCAGCACGGCGCCCTACACCGTCACCATGTCGGCCAACGCTCTCGCCAGTTCGGCTACCAGCGTCACCGCCACTATAATCCCTGCGACAGCCACCCTCTCCGCGGCCAGCGGCTCAACCATCACCATGTCCACGCCGGCCCTCGGTTCAACCAAAGTCACCGCCATAGGCATCGTCACCAACGGCAGCTCCACGATCACCCAGCTCTCCAGCAACAGCGGACTGATCGCGGGACAGGCCATCACCGGGGCAGGCATCCCCTCCGGCGCCACCATTAAGACGATTAACGGCCTCAGCCTCAACCTCTCGACGACCGCCAACGGCACCACTCCCATTCAGACCGTCGCTCAGTTCACCGGAATCGTCACCAACGCCAGTCCCGTCATCACCAATGTCTCCAGCACCACGGGACTAACGGGCGGACAGTTCCTGGTGGGGGCCAACATTCCCGCAAATACCACCATTCAGTCGGTCAACGGCCTTACCATCACTTTGTCCGCGGCCGCAACGGCGACCGCTGCCGCGCCGGTAACGGTCACCATCAACGGGAACTCATTTACCGCTGTCACCACCAACAACAGCGCCCTGCTCACATCGGTGTTACCGAACCTGACCGGCGTGGCCGTCGGGCAAGCCGTTTCGGGAACAGGCATCCCCTCGGGAACGACCGTCGCGGCGATCGGCGGCCTTACCGTGACCATGTCCGCGAGCGCCACCGCTACCGTTTCCTCCGCCGAGAACATCTCCAGTCAGCAATACATCTCTCAATTCCAGGGCGTTGTAATCACCGGTAGCTCCACGATTACCCAGGTTCAAGCCGTCAGCGGGACCTTGGCTATTGGGCAGCCCCTCAACGGGACCGGCATCGCCCCGGGGACCACCATCACGCAAACGAACCTCACCGGCAACCCCAGCACGGCCACCATCACCATGTCGGCGCCCGCTACCGGTACCAGCACCGTCAGCACCACCGCAAACACCTTCCTTGGCAGCACCACCCTCAACACCGTCTATAGCATCGCCGGGCTGATCGTCGGACAGCCCATCACCGGGGCCTTCATCCCGTCGGGAACCACGATCGTTTCCTTCTCCGGATCCGTCCTCAACATGTCGCAGGCTGCCCTCGGCAACACCGGCACAGCGGTGGAGACTATCACCAGTAACCAGCTTGAGACCATCCTGGCTGGAGGAGAGGTGCTCGTCAGTCCCACCACCGGGACGGTCAACAGTCCAGCCGCCCAGGCCCTTGCCATCGGCAAGAGCACCACCACCATCTCGGTGCCCGCTTCTCTCTCAGCCAGCTCCAACGCGATCATCGTTACTCCTGATCCCCTCGATGTCGCGCCGGTTGACCCCGGCACCGCGGCAGCCGCCGCAGCTGGCCCGGTGCCCAACGCAAACAATGCAGCCCTCTATCAGGGCTTCTTCGAAACTGCCGGCACCGGGAACGCCACCGCCAACACTCCTCCCGGCTTCGCCTATACCCGTACCTTCTCGCAGATTCTGGGTGTCCTCTATACCAGCAACAATCCCTCCACCTACAATGGCGGCTTCTACCCGGTCGGCGTCAGCGGTACCATCACCGCCGTCTCCTCGGCGTAGGCATTCCCGTTCCAGCGGTGCATCGGACGGCGGCGATCTGCCGCCGTCCCTGCTTTAATCGGTCGGTTTAATGGGTCGCCGCGATCGCCACCGGCTGGGTCGGATCGGTCCCGGTCGGCGCTGAGGTGGAGAAGTCGAGCGCGCCCGCCGTCCCCTGGTCGAAGCTGTACATGGTTAGGTCCGGACCTCCGCCATTATTCGCCGCCAGCAGATAGTCCCCGCTGTTATCCATCGCCAGCGCCCACACAGTCGTGCCCAGATGACTTGAAAACGGCGAGCCGCTGATCGCAGTCAGTGCCCCGGTGCTGCCAATGCTAAACCCGGAGATGGTGTCGTCGATCTGGTTGGCCACGTAAACATCCGTTCCCGCATTGTTCACCACCACCGAGAACGGATGGTTCCCCGCCGCGAAGGGTGAGCCGCTCACTGAGGTCAGCGCTCCTCCTGAGCCGATCGAGTAGACGGCAACCCCGCTTGAACTACCGCTCCGCGCAATAAAGACATAGGAGCCGTTAGGGCTCACCGCCAGCGCGTTATCGCTGACTGATCCCGACCCCGTCTGCAAATGGACAACGCCGCTCCCAAATGAGTACGACGGCGTACTCGACGAAGTATTCGAAGTAAACGTGAACTCCAGATCGCCCGCCGTTCCCAGTGCGGTAAACAGGTACCACGTGTTCTGTCCCGCGGCCGGTACGAACTTGATCGCCAAGGGAGTAATCACCTGCCCAGCGGATAAGGAAACCGGATAAATCTCACTGGACGCGAGCGCTGTCAATTGTCCCGTCGTCGAGTTGATCTGGTACACATCGACTATTGCATCGTTCTGGGCCGCCCCGCTCGCGTCCAGTCCCAGCAGCCACTGCCCATCCGGCGAAACATCCATCGAAATCTCTTCAGCCGAGCCCGTTATATAGCTCGTCAGTAAACTGAGCGCCCCGCTCGAACCGATGGAATACGAATTGATAATGCCGGATAATCCGCTGACGCCCGCCACAAACACGATGGTGTTTGCCGGGTTCACCACCACCGCCTTTGGAACGAATCCCAGATTGACAGGCGACCCGCTCACCGCTGTCAGCGTCCCCGAACTAACTGAGAAGCCTGCCAGCGACTCCTCGTTCGCATCCTCATTCGCCACGTACACATAATCGCCCGTCGAACTGGAGTTGCCGCTGCCACTGCCGTTCTGCGACCCGGGATAGACCCAGAACCCGGCGCATCCCGTCGTAAATGAAAGCACCGCAACTACCATCGCCGAAGCCGCTCGCCGAGCCCATCGCATCATTGTTCCGGTCCCTTCACTCTTCCGTCTTCGCGGCAACCTCACCTGCGGGTTCTATAATTCCCGCCATGCCCGCTGCCCGCCTTCGTCCCTGGTTCATTTTAGTCGCGCTCTGTGTCGTTTTCTCCAACACTCTCGGACTCAACGTTTGTAGTCAGTCTGCTCTATTCGACTCTTCCGCCGCGCAAACGGCACTCCCGCCAGCCGCGCTCGACCGCGAAGTCCACGCCGACATGGCCTTTCTCGCCGACGACGAGCTCCATGGCCGCGGCTCCGCAACCCGCGACGAACACATCGCCGCGCTCTTCGCGGCTGCGCAGTTCCAGGCCCTCGGCCTCGCGCCCGGCGGCGATAACAACGCCTTCGTGCAGAAGGTCGCCCTGCCTTCGCCCCTGCCGTCTGGCATACAGCAGCGCATCTCCCGCTTTGAGAACACCCCGCGCACCTCCACCTGGAACGCCATCGCCATCCTGCGCGGCAGCGATCCCGCGGGCGAAGCCATCCTGCTCAGCGCGCACCTCGACCACCTCGGCATCGGCCCCGCCAACGCCGCTGGCGACACCATCTACAACGGCGCCGACGACGATGCCTCCGGCACCACCGCCGTGCTCGCCCTCGCCCGGGCCTTCGCCCCCACCTCAGCGAACGCCCCGCGCCCCCGCCGAACCATCGTCTTCGCCCTCTTCGGATCCGAGGAGATCGGCGGCCTCGGCAACGCCGCATTCCTGCGCCACCCGCCCGTCCCGCTCGCCTCCATCGTCGCCAACCTCGAGTTCGAGATGATCGGCCGCGCTGACCCGGCCGTCGCGCCCGACGCCCTCTGGCTCACCGGCTACGATCGATCCAACCTCGGCCCCACCCTCGCCCAGCACGGCGCCCACCTCGTCGCCGACCCCCACCCCGCCCAGAACTTCTTCCAGCGCTCCGACAACTACGCCCTCGCCCGCCAGGGTATCATCGCGCAATCCGTCTCCAGCTACGGCCTGCACAAGGACTACCACCAACCCTCCGACGAGCTCTCCGCCATCGACTTTCCGCACATGGTCAACGCCATCGCCTCCATGGTCGAACCCATCCGCTGGCTCGCCAACACCACCTGGCGCCCTGCATGGAACCCCGGCGGCAAACCATAAGGCCGCCTCCGCGCATCTCTCTTTGCGACCATCGGGAGCACCACGCGAAGCTCGGTATGAGTCACGAAGTGACCAGATCGAAGCGATCCAGATTCATTACTTTGCTCCACGCAGCCACGAAGTCGTCCACAAATTTCCTCTGCGAGTCACTGCTCGCATACACCTCCGCGAGCGCCCGGAGTTGTGAGTTCGAACCGAAGACAAGATCGACGACGGTACCTGTCCACTTCGTATCTCCTGTCGCCCGATCAAGTCCCTCCAAGAAGCTGGCCGAATCAGCCGACCTCTGCCACTTCGTCCGCATGTCCAGCAGGTTCACAAAGAAATCATTAGTCAATGTCTCAGGCCGCTTAGTGAGGACGCCAAGCTGAGCCTGCCCGAAGTTCGCATTCAGCGCGCGCATTCCACCGATCAGCACTGTCATCTCGGGCGCAGTCAGCGTCAGCAGATTCGCCTTGTCTACCAGCAGCTCTGCCGCAAACGCCTCATCTCCCTTACGCACGTAGTTGCGGAACCCATCTGCGATCGGCTCCAGTACGGCAAACGAGTGTACGTCCGTCTGCTCCTGCGACGCGTCCGTCCGCCCTGGCGAGAAGGGTACCTTCACCTCGTGTCCGGCCTTCTTCGCAGCCTCCTCAACGGCAGCGCAGCCGCCCAGAACGATCAGGTCCGCCAGCGAAACCTTCTTCGCGCCCGACCCCGCATTGAACTCTTTCTGGATCGCCTCCAACCCATCGAGCACCTTCGCCAATTCGACCGGCTGGTTGACCTCCCAATCCCTCTGCGGCGCCAGGCGAATGCGCGCGCCATTCGCCCCGCCGCGCTTGTCGCTGCCGCGGAATGTTGCCGCCGACGCCCACGCCGTTGTTATCAGCTGCGAGATCGAAAGCCCGGATGCCAGTATCTTCGCCTTCAGCGCGCTGATATCCTGCTCGCCGACCAGCTCGTGGTCCACTGCGGGAACGAGGTCCTGCCAGATGAGCGGCTCCTTGGGAACCAGCGGCCCAAGATACCGCGCAATGGGCCCCATATCGCGATGCGTCAGCTTGTACCAGGCCTTCGCGAACGCGTCCGCAAACTCGTCCGGATGCTCCAGGTAATGCCGGGAGATCTTCTCGTAGGCAGGATCGAATCGCAGCGCCAGGTCCGACGTCAGCATCCTCACCGCATGTCTCTTCGCGGGATCGTGCGCATCCGGTACCGTACCCTCCGAGGCTCCATTCTTGGGCTTCCATTGCTGAGCTCCAGCCGGGCTCTTCGTCAACTCCCATTCATACTTGAACAGGTTCTCCAGATATTCAACGTCCCATCGTGTCGGCTGCGTCGTCCATGCGCCTTCCAGCCCGCTGGAGATCGTATTCACGCCCACGCCGTTGCCCAGGCTATTCTTCCAGCCAAGTCCCTGCTCCTCAATCGGTGCGCCCTCTGGCTCACGACCAACATACTTCTCAGGATCACCCGCGCCATGCGTCTTGCCAAATGCGTGTCCGCCGGCGATCAGCGCAACCGTCTCTTCGTCGTTCATCGCCATGCGCGCAAACGTCTCGCGAATGTCCCGCGCCGAGGCCACTGGATCAGGATTGCCGTTCGGCCCCTCCGGATTGACGTAGATCAAACCCATCTGCACCGCAGCCAGCGGATTCTCCAACTGGCGATCGCCGCTGTAGCGTTTGTCACCCAGCCACGTCGTCTCCGGCCCCCAATACGTCTCGTCCGGCTCCCACACGTCCGCGCGTCCACCGGCAAAGCCATAGGTCTTGAATCCCATCGATTCCAGCGCCACATTGCCCGCGAGGATCATCAGGTCAGCCCACGAAATCTTCCGGCCGTACTTCTGCTTGATCGGCCAAATCAATCGCCGCGCCTTGTCCAGGCTCACGTTGTCCGGCCAACTGTTTAGCGGAGCAAATCGCTGCATGCCTGCGCCCGCTCCACCGCGCCCGTCTGCAATGCGGTAGGTGCCCGCGCTATGCCACGCCATGCGGATAAACAACGGCCCATAGTGGCCGTAGTCCGCGGGCCACCAGTCCTGCGAGTCCGTCATCAGCGCATGCAGGTCCTTGATCACCGCATCCAAATCCAGGCTCTTGAACTCCTTTGCGTAATCGAACGACTCGCCCATGGGATCATTCAGTGGGGAGTGTTGGTTCAGGATTTTCAAATTCAGTTGATTGGGCCACCAATCCGGATTCTTGCGGGCGGCGCCGTGAGACGTCGTGACCGCGCCCTGCCCCTTGGGGGGATTCTCAACCGTGCCATGCACAACCGGACATTTCATTTCGTCTGACATACATCACTCCACTTCGCCGTTGTCTTTCACTCACAACCGATCACTGACACTAACTCAGTGATGCGCATCGGGCTTCACAATGGTGCTCCCGATGGTCGCATTCAGACCTTCGCGCCGACCACCGGGAGGACCACGCGAAGCTCGAAAAGGGCGTGCGAACGCCTAGTTCAGCCGTTCCTTCTCGGTCTTGCCGAACCGCGCGTCCAGAGGCTTGCGTCCCGCAAACCCATCCTCCTCCAAATGCCAGTAGCCGATCTCCGGCTCGCCCAGCTTCCAGCACAGCAGCACCGTCCGGCCCTCCATCACGCACGGAAAGTCCAGCAGGCCCTGCTCCAGGTCCTTCACCTGCACTCCAATCTCGTCGATCTCTCCCAGCGTGTCCCTGGCCTCCTGCAATGCCTTCTCGCGCTCCGCCCGCCGCCGGGCCGCCTGGGCCACATTCACGTGCATCCCCCCCGACATAAAGATCCGCTGGCTCAGTTGCTGCATCTCCTGCTCCAGCTCGCCGGCCCGTAAGCCCGCCGCCTGCGCCTTGCGCAGCAGCGACTCCACCACCGGCAGCAGCATCTGCGCCTCGCTCAAGGTAAATGTCTTGCTCACTTCCCAATCTCCAGCATCCGGTCCAGAGCGACCCGCGCCCAATGCTTCACGTGGTCCTCGACTTGAATGCGATTCACCACGCGCCCCTCGATCAAATTCTCCAGCGTCCACGCCAAATGCTGCGGCGAGATCCGGTACATCGTCGTGCACAGGCATCCCGACTCATCCAGCGTAATCACCCGTTTGCCCAGCGGAGCAAATCGCTTCGCCAGCCGGCTCACCAAGTGTATCTCCGTGCCCACTGCAAAACTTGACCCCTCCGGCGCGCGCTCGATCAGGTCGATAATCCGCTCCGTCGAGCCCAGCGAGTCCGCCTTCTGGCATACCTCCCAGCGGCACTCCGGATGTACCACCACCTGCATCCCCGGCTCCTCGCGCCGCACCCGGTCCACATGCTCCGGCAGGAACCGCTGATGCACGCTGCAGTGTCCCTTCCACAGAATCACCCTAGCCGCGCGCAGCCGCTCCGGTGTCACTCCACCGTTAATTTGATATGGGTCCCATACCACCATCTCGTTCAAAGGAATCCCCATCGCAAACGCTGTATTCCGTCCCAGGTGCTGGTCGGGCAGAAACAGAATCTTCTCCGCTCGCCGAAACGCCCACTCAAATGCTTTGCCCGCATTCGAGGAAGTACACACCAAGCCGCCCCGCTCCCCGCAGAAAGCCTTGATATTCGCCGCGGAATTCATATACGTCAGCGGAATCACCCGCTTGTTTACCAATCCCTGGTCCCTGATCCCTAATCCCTGCCCTATCGATTCCCAGCAGTCTTCCACCTGCCCGATCTCCGCCATGTCGGCCATGGAGCAGCCCGCGTTCAGATCAGGCAGCATCACCTGCTGCCACGGTTGCGCCAGCACGTCCGCGGTCTCCGCCATAAAATGCACGCCGCAGAACACCATATAGCGCGCGTCGGTCTCCGCGGCTACCTTCGATAGTTTGTAACTGTCCCCGGTAAAGTCGGCGAACCGGATCACCTCGTCGCGCTGATAGTGGTGCCCCAGGATCACCGCCTCGGCGCCCAACTTCTCCCGCGCCGCGGCAATCCGCGCATCCATCGACTCGTCCGGCATCACCAAATAGTGGTCGAGAGAACAGCTCTCCCCCGCCTGTGCCGGCGCATCGTCTGACACCCCAATCGGGGCCTCTTCGATCAAAAGTCCATTCACTTGTCTGCCGCCTTCAGTCTCTGCAATGCGCTCCGCCTCTGCTCATCGCAGGCCGGCCCTCACATTGCGAAACGGGGATGTTGAAAGCATTCCTTACCAGGCTGCAGCGGACTCACTGTGCCGGCTCCTACCTCCAAGCCGTCACCCAATCCGCGGGGATGTTGCCGCCCATTCTTGCAAGCGAGACCGTCTAAGTCACGCTATTTGAATATTAGACGAATCCGGCTCTTCCGGCGATGCAACTATCTCCAGAGCTGCACGAAGTGCATTTGTTTCCGCTCCCACCAAGCCGTATCATAGGGCCAGCTATGCCCAGCTTTCAGGACAGCGCAGTCCTTGTCGTCCTCGCACTTCTGCTCTTCGGCCCGAAGAAGCTGCCCGTGCTTGCGCGCCAACTGGGTAAGCTCATGGCCGACTTCCGCAAAGCATCAAACGAGTTTCGCACCCAGATGGAGGAGGAGCTCCGCATCTCCGAGCAAGCCGACCGTCAGAAGCAGGTCGCCGCCATCGAAGCCTCCGCGCCAGCAATCGCCGCGCAGGCCGATCCCGTCCCAACCCCCGAGCCCAGCATCAGATCCGAATCCACTCCCGAACCTGCGCCTGAATACCCAACCCAGTACCCGGAAGATCCATTGCCTGAACGTGTGCTCGAACCGGCGCCCGGCCCGGCGCCGGAACCCCTCCCCATCGCCGTCTCAGGTGAGCTGAGCATCATGCCCCCATCTACCGGCCTGCCCATCGCCAACACTCCATCGCTCGCCGAATCGAACGGGAACGCCTCGAACGGCAACGACGCAGTCCACCCCGCGGAGCTCGAAACCGAGATCCTCCATGGCTGATTTCGATCCCGTCGACCGGGCGCGCAAGGCCGTCGCCGAACGCTCCGAACTGCCCGGCATGAGCCTGATGGAGCATCTCGAAGAGCTGCGCAAGCGCCTCCTCCGCTCCCTCGCCTACCTCGCCATCGGCACCGCCATCGCCTACTGCTTCCACAGCCAGCTCATCAACTACCTGCAGAAGCCGCTGCTCGACTTCGGTCTGCAGATGACTCAGACCCACCCCACCGATGCCATCAATCTCTACATCAAGGCCTCGCTCATCTTCGGCGCCATCTTCGCCAGTCCCTTCATCCTCTACCAAGTCTGGCTCTTCATCGCGCCCGGTATGTACGCCAACGAGAGAAAGTACGTCGGCCCCTTCATGGCAGTCACTATCGGCCTCTTCCTCGCCGGGGCTTGGTTCGGCTACCGCTGGGTCATGCCCGGCGCCATCAAAGTCCTGGTCATGGACTTCGGTAAGAACTTCAACCACATGATCACCATCGATGACTACACCGGCTTCTTCCTCTCGGTCATCCTCGGCCTCGGTGTCTGCTTCGAACTCCCCGTCCTCATCTTCTTTCTGGCGTTGTTCGGCATCGTCGACGCCAAATTCCTGCTGCGCCAGTTCCGTTACGCCATCCTTGCCATCTTCCTTGTCGCCGCCATCATCTGCCCCATGCCCGACCCCCTGAGCATGTGCCTGTTTGCCAGCCCCATGCTGGTCCTCTATTTCTTTGGCATTGCGATCGCCTGGTACGCCCATCCCGATCATCGCAAGAAGAAAGAACCAGCCGCCGTATGATCCCAACCTGCACCCAGCCCGAGAGGGCCGTCATCCTGAGCGAAGCGCGGAGCGCGCAGTCGAAGGCCCCCCGTGTTCCTTTCGCGTCCGCCATTCTGAGCGCAATTCAGAATCTTCCTGGTTTTCTTGTGCTCTTGGCTGCCCTCCTCTTCACCCTCCCCGCTCCTGCCCAGAAGCCCGCGCTCACCAGCCCAGTCATCAGTCCAGTCAGCGGCCAGGTCATCTACTCGCTCACCCAGCAACTCCTCGCCGTCGCTCCCAAGCGCTTCAACGGCTCACCCGGCCATCTCGCCGCGGAGAACTTCATCAAGCAGCACTTCCGGCCCGAAGCCGCCAAGGGTAACTTCGAAACCGACGAGTTCACCGCCAACACTCCCGCCGGCCTGCAGACGATGCGCAACTACATCGTGCGCTTCCCCGGCAAAAAAGATGGTGTCATCGTGCTTGCCTCTCACTACGAGACCAACTACCCGCTCAAGGACATCGCCTTCTATGGCGCTAACGACGGCGCCTGCACCACCGCGCTCCTCATCGCTCTCGGCGAGTACTTCCGCGCCCACCCGCCCCAGGGCTACTCCATCTGGCTGGTCTTCGACGACGGCGAAGAGGCCGTCAAGGACTGGTACGCCAACAACGGCGCTGACAACCTCTACGGCACCAAACATCTCGCCGCCAAGTGGTACGCCGATGGCACCCTCAAACGCATCAAGGCCTTCATCGTCGCCGACATGATCGGCGACAAGAACCTCGACATCCTCGAAGACACCAACTCCACGCCCTGGCTCCGCGCCCTCTTCCAGCAAGCGGCCACCGATACCCACAACAGCGCCTACGTCTACAAGACCCAGTCCGCCGAGGAGGACGACCACCTGCCCTTTCTCAAGCGCGGCGTCCCCTCGCTCGACGTCATCGACATCGCCTACGGCCCCCTGGACTCCAAGACTGGCGACTACGCGTACCACCACACCGTCCAGGACACCATCGACAAGATCAGCCCCCAATCCCTGCAAATCTCCGCCGACCTCTTCCTCGAAACCATCCGCCTCATCAATCAGCGCTGATTACGCGATAGCATCAAATCGTGCCCGCCACTTCCATGGCCGATTGGATCGGCTTCCACCTTGGCCTGCTCCTGCTGCTCGCCATCGAGCTGGTCTATGCTCGTCGCCAGATGCGCCAAGGCTGTAACCCACACCGCACTGCCGTCGCAGCCACCAGCCTCTGGATCGCCGCCGCGCTCGGCTTTGCCCTCTTCCTGCGCCACACCTTCAACCCCACCGCCTCCATCCAGTACCTCGCCGGCTACACGCTTGAAGAGTCCCTCTCCATCGACAACCTCTTCGTCTTCCTGCTGCTCTTCCGCTTCTTCCAGATCGACCCCGATCACCAGCCCAAAGTGCTCTTCTGGGGAGTCGCAGGCGCTATCCTCATGCGCGGCCTCTTCATCGCCGGCGGAATCTCCCTGCTCGCCCACTTCGAGTGGATCAGCTATGTGTTCGCCGCCATTATTCTGGCCGCCGCAGTCCGCCTGCTCGTTCCCTCAGAACCCACCCAGCCCACCGCACCGCGCTGGATCGCCTGGCTCAAGCGCGTCCACCCCGTCAGCCTGTGTCAGGACCACTTCATCGTCATGGAAAACGGCCGCCCCACCGTGACCATCCTCCTGCTCGCCCTCATCGCCATCGAGCTCGCCGACATCGTCTTCGCCCTCGACTCCATCCCCGCCGTGCTCTCCATCACCCGCAATCCCTTCCTCGCCTATACCTCCAACATCATGGCCGTCATGGGCCTGCGTTCCCTCTACTTCCTGCTCATCGGGATGCTCACCCGCCTGCGCTTCCTCCACTACGGACTGGCTGCCGTGCTCGCCTTCGCCGCATTCAAGATGCTCGCCTCGCGCTGGATCGATATCGGCCCCGCCACCTCGCTGCTGATTATCCTCGGCCTGCTCGCGGTCACCGTCTGCGCCTCCCTTCTAGCGCCGGAAGGCCATCAGAGTTAATCACTTCGTCAATGGAAGCGCATTGCCCTCGTATCAGGGAAAATATTTTCCCTAAATCTGCGTGAGTCCACATGAGTTTAACCCTCTGCGCTCCTGAAAACCTCGAAAACACACCCAATTTACCCAAAATATGCAATCCCTTGCGCTTTGGCATCTCCCTTGCAATAGATCAGGCAACACGCAGACCGCGTCAACGCAGTCGCTGCACCATCGCAATTCAAGGGGCCCACTCATGTATCTCTTCTTCGCAGCGCCAGTCCTCTCCTTCGTCGCCATCTTCGCCCTCTCGCTCTACAGCCACTTCTTCCGCCACGCGAACCTCTAGAGCAGGGCTCGTATAGCGGTCAACCCTGAACATCGGATAAATCAACGCAGTCTCTCCCCAGCAAAGAACGGCCTCACCTGTATTGAATTGAGGTGCAACCATGAAAAAGCTAACCCTAGCGCTCTCTATAGCCATAGTCGCCGGGCTGTCTTCCACCGCGGCCTTTGCCGATCAGGCCGGTGGCTACAGCAATGACATGCTCACCAGCTTCACCTTGACGGATGCCGGTTCAGGCAACTTCGACTTCAGCTTCTCCGGGCCGTCCGATTCCGGCTCCGGTGTCTTCGCCACCAGCCTCACGGGGACGGCAGGTGAGTACATGATCACCGGCATGAGCGGAACGGTGGATGGGGCCGCGATTACCTCGCTCTTCCCGGCAGGCACGTTTCCGGTCGAGTTCGGTGGCGGCGATAACTTGCTCTTCAACCCCGGGGTCATCGACCCAGGGGATGCGTTGGCGTCCTACCTGGATCTTTCAGGAGTGTCGTTTGAGGTTGCGGGCGGAACTGACTACAACCTGTACTATGGGCAGTTCGTGACCGGCGACCCGGTCGATGTATACGACCTGCTGACGCCCACGCCAGCAACGGATCCAGCCCCGGCCCCAGAGCCGGAATCGCTGACTCTTCTAGGCACCGGCATGCTGGCGCTGTTGGGTGCGGCTGCAATGCGGCGAAGGCAGCAAGCGGTTGCCGTCTAGGACGAATCCCATGCGCACACCCATTCAATGGAAGACCTCAGCCCGTTGCCAATCCTTGTTGCAGGAGCTAGCCGCCTCCACGTCGCAGCATGTGGCCGCCTCCAGCCATCGCCGCAACACAGCGCACGGCTGGACGCCAATCCAGATGTACGCGGCGAATCTCTCCCGCACACCCTTCACGGCGCGGCCAGCTGCAGCTCGCCCCGCCTGATGATCGAGTGCCGCGCCACCTCAGCCGGCTTTGGGAAATCCGTCCGGTAGTGCGCGCCGCGGCTCTCCTCCCGAGCCAGCGCTGCCTGCACCATCGCCTCCGCGACCGTGTGCAGGTTGCGCGCCTCCAGCGCCCTGCGCGTCAGCCCGCGCGGCATCGTCTCGCGCATCGCCGCCAACTCCGCCTCCGCCCGCCGCAGCCCGACGCCATCGCGCAATAGCCCCGCATCCCCCCACATCAACCCGCGCAACTCCGCAATCCACCCCTCCACGTCTTCGCCAACGTCGTTGGCGGTTTCTTCAGCCGCATCTCCTTGAACCTTGTGCCTGGCGCCTTGCACCTGTTCTTGAATCATCTCCTCTGCCGCCAGGGCCCCAAACACCAGCCCTTCCAGCAGCGAGTTGCTCGCAAGCCGGTTTGCCCCATGCACCCCCGTGCAAGCCGCCTCACCTGCGGCAAACAATCCCGCCACCGACGTCCGCCCATGCACGTCCGTCCGGATCCCGCCCATCAGGTAGTGCGCCGCCGGACGCACCGGAACCAGGTCCCGCGCCAGCTCCAGCCCATGGCCTTCGAGAAACGTCGATATCCCCGGAAACCTTTGTTTCAAATCAATCCCCTCACCCACAGCCCGCATGTCCAGATACACCGGCCCATCCATCTCCTCCTTCGCAATCGCCCGCGCCACCACGTCCCTGGGCGCAAGCTCCAGCCCCTTGTGGTATCGCCCCATAAACCGCTCTCCGCGCGCGTTTACCAGCCACGCCCCCTCGCCGCGAAGCGCCTCGCTCATCAAAAATCGTGGCGCGCCTTCCACGGCAAATGCCGTCGGATGGAACTGCATGAACTCCATGTCCATCAGCTCCGCCCCAGCGCGATACGCCATCGCGATCCCGTCACCGGTCGCCACTGCCGGGTTGGTCGTGTCGCTATAGACCTGGCCCGCCCCTCCGCTCGCCAGCAGCACCGCCCGCGCGCGCACCTCATGCAGCCTGCCTTCGCGGTCCAGCAGCGTCGCCCCCACCACTCGCCCCGCATCGTCCACAATCAGGTCGATGCTGGTCGCCCACTCCATCAACTCCACCTGCTTCAACCCGCGCACATGTCGCAGCAGCGACACCGCAATCTCCCACCCGGTCGCGTCGCCATGCGCATGCAAAATCCGCGCCAGGCTGTGCGCGCCCTCTCGCGTCTTCATCAACTCGCCGCGCAGCCGGTCGAACGCCGTCCCCCACTCGAGCAGCTCCTCCACCCGCTTCGGTCCCTGCTCCACCAGCACCGCCGCCGCTGCCCGGTCCACCAACCCATCGCCGGCCGCAACCGTGTCCGCCAGATGCAGCGCCACGTCCTCCTCGCCGCCCATAGCCACGGCAATCCCGCCCTGCGCGTACGCAGTATTCGACTCGGCCAGCCCCTCCTTGGTGACGACCAGTACGCTGCCCGCCTCCGCCAGCCCCACCGCCGCCCGCAGCCCGGCGATCCCGCCGCCAACCACAAGAAAATCAACAACACGCATCCCTCAAGGCTAGCACCATCGCCGCTGCCCGCCCTTGCATTTCCTGACAACTGAGAACTGACAACCTCGTGGGTTACCATTAACTCCACCGTGCCCACCATCCGCGTCACCACCCCGCAAACTGCGTACGACGTCACCATCGGCTCCGGCCTGCTCCGCACCCTCTACCCACGCCTGCGCAAGCTGACCGCGCCTAAGCCACTCGATCCCAGGAACCTCTTCGTCATCACCTCGCCCGAGATATGGGCGCTCTGGCATTCCGCCTTCCTCGCCTCATTTCCCGCAGACCAACTCCCCACCACCCTCTTCCTCCCCGCCGGCGAACGCCACAAACGCCTCGCCACCGTCGAATCCCTCGCCCAGCAGCTCGCCCTCGCCGGCGCCGACCGCGACTCCATCCTGCTCGCCTTCGGGGGCGGCGTCATCGGCGACGTCACCGGCTTCCTCGCCGCCATCTACATGCGCGGCATCCGCTACGTCGGCCTGCCCACCACCCTGCTCGCCCAGGTCGACTCCTCGCTCGGCGGCAAGACCGGCGTCAACCTCCTCGCCGGCAAGAACCTCATCGGCAGCTTCCACCACCCGCTCGCCGTGCTCACCGACATCGACCTACTCCGCACCCTCCCTCCTGCCGAACTCCGCTCCGGCCTACAGGAGGCCATCAAGGCCGGCATCATCCGCGACCCCAAACTCTTTCGCTTCATGGAGCAGAACGCCGACGCCATCCTCGGCCAGGCAGCGGCCCCACATCTCGCTTCTGAGATGTGGGAGACAAAGTCGGTACCCGACTCTCTTGCTCTCCAAAAGGTCGTCACCGCCTCCGTCCGCGTCAAAGCCGACGTCGTCTCCGCCGACGAGAAGGAATCCGGCCTGCGCATGGTCCTCAACTTCGGCCACACCATCGGCCACGCCATCGAGGCCGCCACCCACTACCGCAAACTTCTCCACGGCGAAGCCGTCGCCTGGGGCTCCATCGCCGCCCTGCATGTATCCCTCGCGCGTCGGCGCATAAAACCAGCCGAGTTCGCCCGCATGGCCAACCTCATCCTCCGCTACGGCCCCATCCCGCCGTTCAAGATCGCCCCCACCCCGCAAGCCGCGGCCGCCAAGCTCGTCGCGCTCACCGCCTCCGACAAGAAGAAGCGCAGCGGCCGCCGCGCCTTCGTCCTCACCACCGGCATCGGCTCCGCCGAAATCGCCTACGACGTCACCGACCCCGAACTCCTCGCCGCCACCACCGCCATGCTCGCCACCATGCAAGGAATCGCAGGATGAGCGCAGAGCATACCGACCCCACCCCCGGAGCCCGCCCCGCCGGCATCTCCTCGCCCGACGAGGCCGCCGAATCCATTCAGCGCATGTTCTCCACCATTGCGCCCACCTACGACCTCGCCAACCATCTGCTCTCCGCTGGCCTCGACCGCTCCTGGTGGAGCCGCACCGCCCGCACCCTGCGCCCCATCCTCCGGCGCCCGGAGGCTGTCGTCCTCGACCTCTGCTGCGGCACCGGCGACCTCACCCTCGCCCTCGACCACCACCGCCCTCAACCTGCAACTGATTACCCGCAACCTGCGACTGCTCCCATCCTTGCCCTCGACTTCTCCCACACCATGCTCTCCCTCGCCGCAAAAAAGTTCCGCGATAAAAACATCCAACTCATCGAAGCCGACGCACTCCATCTCCCCCTCGCCGACGCCTCCGTCGACCTCGTCACCTCTGCCTTCGGCTTCCGCAACCTCACCAGCTACCCCGACGGCCTCCGCGAACTTCACCGCGTCCTCCGCGCCGGCGGCCAGATCGCCATCCTCGAATGCAACCAACCCGGCGGCCTGGTCGGCTGGCTCTACTCCTTCTACTTCCACCACATCCTGCCCACCCTCGGCGGCCTCATCTCCGGCGTGCCCCGCGCCTACGCCTACCTCCCAGATTCCGTCATGCGCTTCCCCCGCCCGCCGCAGATGAAGGCTCTCATCGCCGCCGCCGGCTTCATCAACCCCACTTGGACCAGCTATACCCTCGGTACCGCCGGCCTCTACCGCGCCACCAAACCCTGATTCTCCGGAATCCCGTACATTAAAGTCCGGGGGAGGGTCCCGCAGAATGAACTCGCCGGTCGAACTCGCACCGCCTCCCGATCCCGTCGCCGTCGCTGCCCTGCGCAAGGCCACATGGCGCCTGATCCCGCTCATCGCCCTCGGCTACGGCACCGCCTACATGGACCGCGTCAACATCAGCTTCGCCGCGCTCCAGATGAACCGCGACCTGCACTTCTCCAACACCGTCTACGGCTTCGGCGCAGGCCTGTTCTTCCTCAGCTACGCCGCCTGTGAAATCCCTTCTAACCTCATGCTCTACCGCTTCGGCGCCCGTCGCTGGCTTGCCCGCATCATGGTTACCTGGGGACTCATCGCCATGGCCATGATCTTCGTCCGCACCCCCATGCAGTTCTACGCCGCCCGCTTCTTCCTGGGAATGGCCGAGGCCGGCTTCTTCCCCGGAATCATCTTCTACCTCATGCAGTGGTATCCCGCGGCCTTGCGCGCCCGCGCCATCACTCGTTTCTACATCGCCTTTCCGCTCAGCTCAGTGGTCATGGGAGCGCTCGCCGGCTGGCTGATGTCCCTTCAGGGCCACCTTTCGCTCACCGGCTGGCAGTGGCTGTTCCTGGTGGAAGCTCTGCCCGCCATTGTGCTCGGCATCGCCTTCTTCTTCCTGCTGCCCGACGGCCCCGCTGACGCGCCCTGGCTCACCCAGCCGGAACGCCAGGCCGTCCTCGCCGCCGTTGCGCCCTACGCCCCCGAACTCCATGGCCGTCCCGATTCCATCGCCTCCGCGCTGCGCGATCCGCGCACCTGGCTCATCGGCCTCTTCTTCCTCTTCATCCAGGCTGGCAACTACGGCTACACCTTCTCCGCGCCCGCCATCGTCCAGCACCTCACCAGTTGGAGCATCGCCGCCACCGGCTACTTCTTCGTCGCCCTCGGCCTCGCCGGGGCGGCCGCCATGCTCCTCTCCGGCCGCCTCTCGGACTCCTCCGGCGAACGTCATCTGCACGTCCTGCCCTGGTGCCTGGTCATGCTCGCTGGCTTCCTCGGCTGCGGGCTCTCCCACTCGCCACTGATCGCGCTGCCCGCCCTCTCCCTCGTCTTTCTTGCCTACTGCGCTATGCAGGGTCCGCTATGGGCCATCCCGGCAGCCTTCCTCTCCGGCCGCTCCGCCGCCGCCGGCATTGCCGCCATCAACATGATCGGCATCCTCGGCGGCTTCGTCGGTCCCTACTGGATGGGCTTCGCCCGCGACCTCACCGGCGACTACCAGCGTGGTCTGTTCATGATGGCCCTCCCCATGCTCGCCGCTGCAGCCATCATGCTCCACCTGCATCGCCAGCAGCGCCGCGCAGCCCGCTGCGCAACCGCCGCGAACGCGGTAGCATCGTTTCCATGAGCCCCACGGCCATGCACGAGGACGCCGCTGCCCAGCCGCACGCCGCCAAGCGCTCTGCCGCTGCCTTCTCCGTCTTCGCCGCCGCCCTCATCACCCTGCTCAAACTTGTCACCGGCATCTTCACCGGCTCGCTCGGCATGTTGTCGGAAGCCGCTCACTCCGCCATCGACCTCATCGCCTCCGCCATCACCCTCTTCTCCGTCGAGGTCTCCGACCGTCCCGCCGACGAGGACCACAACTACGGCCACGGCAAGATCGAATCACTCTCTGCTTTCGTCGAGACCGGCATCATGTTCGCCTCCTGCGTCTGGATCGTCAGCGAAGCGCTACGCCGCATCATCTTCCACCACCATCTTGCGCTCACGCCCTCGCTCTGGCCGTTCGCGGTCCTGCTCTGCTCCATCGCCGTCGACTTCACCCGCTCCCGCGCTCTTGCCCGCATTGCCCGCCAGCATCGTTCCGACGCCCTCGCCGCAGACTCCGTCCACTTTGCCACCGACATGTGGGCCTCGCTCGCGGTCATGTTCGGCCTCGCCGCCACCTACGCCGGCGAACGCCTCTCCCTGCCCTGGCTCGAATACGCCGACCCCATTGCCGCCTTGGTCGTCGCTGGAGTCATCCTGCACGTCAGTTGGCGACTCGCCCACCAGACCGTCGATGCCCTGCTCGACGCCACGCCTACCACCGATCCCACCAGCAATCAGCCCCAGTCAAAAGACCAGCTCCGCGGCAACCTCATCCACGACCTCACCGCCATTCCCGGCGTGTTGTCGGTCGATCGCCTGCGCACCCGCCGCTCCGGTTCAAACTACTTCGCCGACGTCACCCTCGGCATGCCCCGCAATCTTACCTTTCAGCGCTCCGAACAGCTCACCCTCGCCGCCACCGAGGCCGTCCAGCGCCACCTTCCCGGCGCCGACGTCGTCGTCCACACCGTCCCCACCGCCTCCGTCGCAGAGAGCGTCCACGACCGCATCCGCGCCGTGGCCGCGCGCCGCAACCTCTCCATCCACGACGTCAGCGTCCAGCAGGTCAGCGTGCAGCAGATCGCCGGCCAGCAGTTCGACCATTTGCATCCTCAGTTGCACATCGAACAGCATCTTGAAGTCGACGAGACCTTGTCCCTGCTCAAAGCCCACGAACTCGTCACTGAGCTTGAGGCAGAGATGCGCGGCGAAGTCCCGGAGATCGCCTCCATCCTCACCCACATCGAGAGCGAGCCCGCCACCATCGAGCGCCCCGCTTCGCTGGAGCGTGACCGCGAGCTTGAAATGCGCCTGCGCCGCGTCGCCTCAGGCTTTCCTGAGATCCTCGACATTCACGACGTCTTCGTCACCCGCCGGAGCGCGCGCGCCATCCGCCTCGCCCACAGCGTCACCGCCGATGGCGAGTCGAGCGCATACATTCCCGGCCTCGAGCCTGCCTTGATTCCCCACCTGGAGCAGGCCCCCGATTACATCCAGGTGAGCTGCCACTGCACCTTGCCCGACGACCTCCCCATGGCCAGCGTCCACGCCGTCATCACCGCGCTCGAAGGGGCCTTCAAACTCGACGCACCTGAGGTCGATCGCCTGCTCATCCACCCTGAACCCGCCACCGACAATCGCCGCTAGAGCCTATTGGCGAAATTACTTGCTCGGCAACGCGTAAACGATCTCTCCCGGACGCGTGTAGTGTAGCTGCTCCCGCGCCTGGTGTTCGATCGCATTCGGGTCGGACTGCAGCCTGTCAACGTGGCCCTTCAACAAATCGTTCTCGCGTTGCAGATCCTGCATCTCCTGATTCAGCAGATGCGTCTCATGCCGTTTCTGCTCGTACACGGTCAACCCATTCGCGCCGAAGATGACGTGATATCCGACCGCCAGCGCGAGCGCCGCAGCCGCGATGGTCGCCGCTCTCCGCCGTCCAAGGTGGAATCCCCCGCACGCCGCGCGCACCGCCGCGAAACGCACCCGCTTCCCCGAGGCTGATGGATTCATTGTCATCCTCTCAGTTGAGAGGCCGCGCCGGATTGCGTCAAGACTAAAACTCCGCGCCTACGAATCAGAGGAACCAAGTTCGTAACAGTCTCTTCGGGAACTCAATCGCCCGCGCCACATGCTCATTCCGCTCCCGGCAGAGCGCACATTTCCGCGTAGCTTGGTATTCTGGTTCTGCGATGTTGTTTTGCCGCATGGGGCCGGATAGCTCCAGCACGACCCTGAAAGGACCGCCCATGCAATCCACGCTTCCCATCCAACTCAACCCCACGCAGAGCATCCAGGATCTGCCCCGCACCATTACCGGCAAGGCCTTTCTCGCGATCGGCGCCACCGCTCTGGTCGCACTCTGCGCGCACGCCTCGCTGCCGCTGTACTTCACGCCGGTGCCGATCACGCTGCAGACGCTGGCTGTTATCCTCATCGGCCTCACCCTCGGCCCTGCGCTCGGCGCCTCTGCAATGGCGCTCTACCTCGCCGAAGGCGCAATGGGCTTGCCCGTCTTCAGTCCGCTAGGCCCCGGTGGCATCGCCCAACTGCTCGGCCCCACAGCGGGTTTCTTGTTGTCCTACCCGTTCGCAGCTGCAGCCGCCGGCTTCGTCGTTCGCGCTGTACGCGTTGGCCACTCAAAGTTCCCCGCCGCGGTCCTTGCCGGAATCGCCGCCGGCGTCATCATCTTCTCCATGGGCACGGGTTGGATCGCAATCCTGTTTCACCTCAGTCCGGCTACCGCATGGCATCTCAGCGTCGCGCCGTTCCTGCCCGGCGAGGTGCTCAAGATTATCGCTGCCGCTGGAGCTTACATCGCGCTTCGCCGCTGGCGCCGCATTTGATCTCATCGCCTGAACCACACGAATGCGCGAATCTCGTTCCACGCGCAACTTGCAAGTCTTCTCTTTCTCTACTTGAACCGCTCTTGCCGAGGAATCACCCGCAAATGACCGCCACCAGCACCGCCATTCAGGAAATCAGCATCGCCCATAGTCCCGACTCAGACGACGCCTTCATGTTCTACGGGCTCGCCACCAACAAGGTGCGCGTCCCGGGCTTCAAGTTCACCCACACTCTCACCGATATCGAGACCCTCAACCGCCGCGCCATCCAGGAGGCCTTCTACGATGTCACCGCTATCTCCTTCCACGCTTATCCCTATCTGCAGGAGAACTACACCTTGATGCCCTGCGGCGGCTCGGTCGGCGAGGGCTACGGCCCCATGGTGGTCGCATCGCGCAAGCTCTCCCTCGCCGACATCAAACGCACCCGCATCGCCGTCCCGGGCGAGCTCACCACCGCATATCTCACGCTCAAGCTCTTCGGCCCCGAAGTCGAAACCGTCACCGTCCCCTTCGACAAGATCATTCCCGCGGTCGTCGCGGGCGAGTTCGACGCCGGCCTCATCATCCACGAAGGCCAGCTCACCTATGGCAACAATGGCCTGGTCAAGGCGCTCGACCTCGGCATTTGGTGGCGCGAGCAGACCGGCCTGCCGCTGCCCCTGGGTGGCAATGCCATCCGCCGGACCTTAGGCGAGGAGACCCTGCGGATTACAACCAGCGCCCTGCGAGACAGCATCCAGCACGCGCTCAATCACCGCGAGGAGGCGCTCTCCTACGCCATGCAGTTCGCGCGCGATCTTGATGCTTCCCTGGCCGACCAGTTCGTCGGCATGTATGTCAACGAGCGCACCCTCAACTACGGCGAAGACGGCCGCGAAGCCATCCGCAAGCTGTTGGAGATGGGCTTCGACCGCGGCATCATTCCCGTCCGGGCCGAGGTCGATTTCGTCGACTGAGTCTCGATTTCGTCGATTGGCGAACGTCTAGGTCTTATCGCGTCTTGTGTCGATCGGTCTCATCAAGCACAGCCTGCGGAAAAGATCGCTTTTTCGTTAAGGGCACGGCTTCAGCCGTGCCGCCAGGCGCCCATAACGAAAAGGGCTTTAGCCCCTGAGGGCAGGTCCGGTGAGCCCACGAACGACTCTCCGCGAAGCCGTTCTCACAACCAACCTGTGCTATCCTTTTCAAGGTGATCGCGCGTGATAGGCCTTGAAATTCAGGTCCCGCGGCTTGGATCGCCCCTCGCCCGAAAGAGGCCGCAACACAGCGGACGCGTAGCTCAGCTGGTAGAGCATTCGACTCTTAATCGACTGGTCGCAGGTTCGATCCCTGCCGCGTCCACCATCCCAACCCATGGTTCTCAAAGGCGACTCCAGCGCCGTCGAATCGGCAGATTTCCAATCCGCTCATCTGCTCTGCTAGCATGGCCTCCGCCATGAGACCCTTCGATTCCGCCCGCCGTGATTTATTGAAACTCAGCAGCGCCAGCGTCGCCGCATCCGCTGCGTATGCGCTTCCCGCCTTCGCCGCCCCTAAGAAACCCGCCGCGCCAGCGCCTTCCCCGATGCTCTTCGACGTGCGTTCCTACGGGGCCACCGGCGACGGCAAGACGGTCGACTCGCCCGCCATCAACAAGGCCATCGAAGCCGCTGCGGCCGCGGGCGGAGGCACCGTCTACTTCCCCGCCGGCAACTACGTCTCCTTCTCCATCCGGCTCAAGAGCCACGTCGATCTCTACCTCGCACAGGGTTGCACCATCGTTGCCGCCGAGTCTCCGCTTCCCGGCCAGACCACCGGCTACATGGGCGGGACCTACGATGCCGCCGAGCCTAATTCCGCATGGGAGATGTATCAGGACTGGGGCCACAACCATTGGCGCAACTCGCTGCTCTGGGGCGATGGCATCAGCGACTTCTCCATCACCGGGCCGGGCCTGCTCTGGGGCAAGGGCCTCAGCTTTGGCGCGGACCGTCCCGCCCGCGGCGGCTATCCCAAGTACGTGGCCGAGCAGCCCGGCGTCGGCAACAAGACGATTGGCCTCAGGAACTGCCATAACGTCGTCCTGCGTGACTTCTCCATTCTCAAAGGCGGCCATTTCGGCATCCTCTTCACCGGCGTCGACAACCTTACCATCGACAACCTCAAGATCGACACCGACCGCGACGGCATGGACATCGACTGCTGCAAGAACGTCCGCGTCACCAACTGCTATATCAACGCGCCATGGGACGATGGCATCTGTCCCAAGTCCAGCTTTGCGCTGGGTTATGCCAAACCCACCCAGAACGTCAACATCGCCAACTGCTACGTCTCCGGCTGCTGGGAGCTGGGCAGCCTGCTCGACAGCACCTACAAGCGCCAGAATACCGGCGGCGGGCGCATCAAATGCGGCACCGAATCCAATGGTGGCTTCATCAACATCGCCATCTCCAACTGCGTCTTCGAGGGCACTCAGGGCATCGCACTGGAGACCGTAGACGGCGCGCTGCTGGAGGACATCGCCATCAGCAACATCACCATGCGCGACATCACCTCCTGCCCCATCTTCCTGCGCCTCGGCGCGCGTCTGCGGGGCCCGGCAGACGCGACCAAGGTGGGAACGCTGCGCCGCGTCCTCATCTCCAACCTCAATTGCAATCACTCCGGCGCGCGCTTCGGCTCCATCCTCAGCGGCATTCCCGGCTACTTCATCGAGGACGTCAAGCTGGACAACATCTACGTGCAGAGCGCGGGAGGCGGCGCGGCCAACCTGGTCGACATCCATCCCCCCGAGGACGAAAACAAGTATCCCGAGCCGGGCATGTTCGGCGCCACTCCCTCCTATGGCTTCTATCTGCGCCACATCAATCGCATCGAGATGAGCCACGTCGAAGTCCACCCCGCTGCCCCCGACCCGCGCCCGTCCTTCTACCTCGATGATGTGCACCGCGCAGACTTCGTGTCCATCACCGCGCCCAGCACCCCGCCCGCCTTCTCCATCAACAACTCCACCGATGTGCGCATCCTGCTCAGCCGCGCAGCTCCCGACTCCGTCACCCCATAACTGAAGCTCGCCTGATCACTCGGCAAACTCTGAACTGGCAACCCGATCCCTTCTCTCGAACAGCCGCGCAGTCACCGCCCCAAAGATGCAACCGCCGACGTGCGCCATATACGCAACCCCGCCATTCTGCACATCGGCCACCGAGCCGGCGTCGAAAAGCTGGGTCAGGAACCAGAAGCCGATCAGCAGCGCCGCCGGAATAAACGTGATCTGCACAAACACAACAATGATCAGAATCGAACGGATCCGGTCCCGTGGATAGGTAACCAGAAAGGCTCCCATCACCGCGGCAATCGCTCCGCTCGCGCCCAGGCCCGGGACGGTCGAATGGGGGTCGGCTGCGACCTGGGCAAGCATCGCCCCCAGCCCGCCGGCCAAATAGAAGATCAGATAGCGCAGCCTGCCCATCGCATCTTCGATCTCCGGACCAAAGGCCCAAAGGAAGATCATGTTGCCGATGATGTGCGACCAACTGCCGTGCAGAAACATCGACGTGAACAGCGTCTCCAGATGGTGCCCGGAGGCAATCTGAGCCGGGACCGCGGCCCATCGCGTCACAAACGCGTCACCCCGCATCAGCTCCATCACGAATGCAAAGCCATTCGCCAGGATGATCAGGACCGTGACTGCGGGAAAACGCGCGGGACGGCGGGATGCGTCGCCCAGCGGAATCATCGCTCCCATAACCGCCTTCCTCCATGTATGCGGATAAAAACGAGAAGCTATTCTAAGGGGACCCACCACGTTAGGAACTTGCTGCGTCATTGACCTGCTGATGGTACGAAATGGCAAGTCTCCGGTATATGGTTTGAATGCCTATTATCCACCGAAAGTTAGGAGAGATGCATGGCCAATGATGCGTTGAGCGGCGAAAAGCGGAAGAAGGTCCTGGCGGCCCTGGAGAACAACTGGCAAGCCGAGATGGAAGGCCACTACACCTACCAGGCCCTGGCCGACCGCGATACCGACCCGGTGCGCGCCCAGGTGCTGCGCCATCTGGCCGGCGCGGAGCGGGAGCACGCTGCGCTGTGGGAAGGCCGTATCCGCGAGTTGGGAGGGCCCGAGCCCGTTTACACCGGTAGCCAGCACGGCGAAGCGGACTCGATCGCCAACCGCGCCGGCGGCGTCCCCATGGCCCTGCGCCGCCTGGAGATCGATGAGAGCCGAGACATCGCCCGCTACGGCGAGCAGTTGAAGAATCTGGGCGACGAAGGTTCCGTCGCCATCCTCAACCACGTCATCGAAGACGAAAAGGACCACTACAAGGAGCTGGGATCGCTGCTGCGCGGCCACTACACCGCCCCCGCAGGCGCGCCCAAAATCGACCCCAGAGCCGTTCTCCAGGAGATGCTGGCCAAGCGGGATCAGGGCCGCAAGCAGCCCGGCTCCTGGGTTGGCGACGCCATCTACGGCGTCAACGACGGCCTCGGCTCCATCTTCGGCATCGTCTCCGGCGTCTCCGGCGCCACCGCGGGCGAGAGCAAATATGTGCTCCTCGCCGGACTCGCCGGAATGATCGCCAGCGCCCTCTCCATGGGGTCCGGCGCCTACCTCGCCGCCAAGAGCGAGCGCGAGATCTACCACGCCGAACTGGCCCGCGAGCGCGAAGCCATCCAGATGAACGGCCCGGAGTCCCGCGAACTCCTCTCGCTCTACTACCAAGTCAAGGGCCTGCCCGAAGAGGACGCAGATAATGTAGTAAACCACATCGCCGAAAACCCCGACCAGATGCTCCGCGCCCTGGCCAGCGAGCGCCTCGGCACCTCCGAGGAGGCGCTGCCCAACCCGCTGGTATCGGCCATCTCCGGCGCGCTTTCCACGGCCGTTGGCGCTATCATCCCGGTCATTCCCTTCTTCTTCATGCAAGGCGTTCCGGCCGTCATCGCCGCCGCCATCATCTCGCTCGTTGCACACTTCGCCGTGGGCGCCGCCAAGTCGCTCGTCACCGTCCGCTCCTGGTGGTCCTCCGGCCTGGAGATGACTATCGTCGGCGCCGTGGAAGGCGCCGTGACCTACGGCATCGGAATGTTGCTGGGCCGGGGAGGAGTGTAACCGCCTGCCCTACTTCAGCAGCATGGAAACGATGCTGGCCGACATCAGGTTGGCCATCGTCCCGGCCAGCATGGCGCGGAAGCCGAGCCGTGCAAGGTCGTTGCGGCGGTTGGGCACCAGCGCTCCAATGCCGCCGATCTGCATCCCGATCGATCCCAGATTGGCGAACCCGCACAGTGCAAAGGTCGCGATGGAAAACGTGCGCGGCGAGAGTGTCGCCTTCTGCATCCCCAGCTGTGTGTAAGCCACAAACTCATTCAGCACCGCTCGCGTTCCCAGCAGGTTGCCGACCAGCGGTGCATCGTGCCATGGAATCCCGATCAGCCACGCAATCGGCGCGCCGAAAAATCCAAGGATCGCGTTAAGGCTTCTGGGAAAGCCGATGGAATGGCCGCCGATGTAGTGGACGCCGATCATATTGTGAATGCCGGTCATGGTCGCATTCAGCAGACCCACCAGCGCCAGGAAGCTGATCAGCATGATCGCGACATTGAACGCCAGCGCACCGCCGTCGATAGTGCCGCGCGCAATCGCACCGATAAAGTTCTCGTTCTTGTGCTCCTCCGACGGCGGCATGTGCACCGTGCCCGCGGTCGCCGGCACCTCAGTCTCGGGCACCAGCATCTTGGCCACCAGGATCGTGCCCGGCGCCGTCATGATCACCGCCGAGAGCAGGTCCTTCGCATTAATGCCGAAGCTGATATAGGCCGCCATAATACCGCCCGAGACATGCGCCATGCCCGAGGTCATGATGGTCATCAGCTCGGAGTTGGTCGCACCCGCCAGGAACGGCCGAATGGTCAGCGGAGCCTCGGTCTGGCCCATGAAGATGCTGGCTGCGACGTTGGTGCTCTCCGCGCCGCTGGTGCCCATCGTGCGCTGCATGATCCACGCCACCACCTTGATAATCTGCTGCATCACTCCGATGTGGTACAGAATGGCGAAGAACGCCGAAACGAAGATAATGGTCGGCAGCACCGCGAAGGCAAACACGTGGAGCACGCTGTTGGGATCGCCCAGCGGGCCGAAAACCATCGTCGAGCCATCCGCCGAGTGGCCCAGCATCGAGGTCACCCCGTTGCTGCAGACCTGCAGCGCGCGCTGCCCATAAGCCCACTTGATCACCATAAAGGCGAAGGCAATCTGCAGGCCGAGTCCCCAGGCTACCGTGCGCCATTGGATGGCTCGGCGATTGGTCGAGAGCGCGTAGGCAATGCCGATAAATGTAATGAGTCCGAGAAGTCCGGTGAATCGTGCCACGGTGGCTCCGTTGGTGGGACTTTAAGTGTGGGTTGAGTGTACCCAATGAACCGGCCGCGCGACCGAGAAATCTCAGACCGACTGTCCCTTCACTACCTCCCGCACCAGCGGGATCGGGATCGGCGGCTCGTCCGCAAAGCTGATCGCCTCCTGAATCATCTGGTAGGGCTCATTCATCTGTCCGCTACTCCCAGCGAAGAGAGTCACCAGCGGCTCGCCTGCCTCCACACGGTCGCCGCGCTTCACATGCATCTCAATTCCCGCGTGCGCGCTGACCGGATCGCCGGGATGAATGCGCCCGGCCCCCAGACGCTGCACCGCCCAGCCGATCTTGGTGCAGTCCATCGAGGAAAGAAAGCCAGCGCGTTCAGCGGTGAGAGTACGGGTCACGCCCGGCCTGTGAAACGCGGCAGGATCGGCGAAGGCAACTTGCGCGCCCGCAAAATCATCGGACTGCAGCTCCACCATCTGCACAAAATGACGATACGCCGCGCCGTTCGCCAGCAGTTGTCCCGACAGCACCGCGCCCGCCTCCGGAGTTGCAGCCGTTCCGCCCATGTGGAGCATCCATCCCGCCAGCGCGTGGGTCAGTGCCAGCAGGTCGCCGCTGAGCCGCAGCTTCTCCGCGGGCAACTGGAACGGCTGCTCCGGCGAGAAATGCTGAAAGAGCTCGACGCACTCCTGCACCTCAACCCAGTTGCCGGCAAAGCGGCCCAGCGGCTGGTCCATGGAGGTCATCAAAGCCACGGTGCGCGTCCCCGCCAACTCGCCCGTCTCTACGATCAGGCGCGCCAGCAGCTTTGCATCCGCATAGCGCGACATGAACGCGCCGCTGCCCGTCTTCACATCCAGCACCAGCGCCTTCAGGCCCTCCGCCAGCTTCTTGCTCATGATGCTGGCGGCGATCAGGTACGGCGACTCCACCGTGCCGGTGTGGTCGCGCAGCGAATACAGAATGCGGTCGGCCGGAACCAGCGTCGGCGTCTGCCCGGCCATGGCAAAACCGCAGCGCTGCACAATGTCGAGCAACTCCGCCAGCGAGAGCTCGGTGCGGAAGCCGGGGATGGTCTCCAGCTTGTCCAGCGTTCCGCCGGTGTGGCCCAGCGAGCGCCCCGAGATCATTGGGTCCTTCAGTCCCGCAGCCGCGACAATCGGCGCGATCAGCAGCGATGTCTTGTCGCCCACGCCGCCAGTAGAGTGCTTGTCCACCGTGAACCCGTGCAGCGGAGACGGATCGAACACCTCACCCGAGAAGCGCATCGCCTGGGTCAGCGCTGCTAGCTCGGCGGGGACAAGACCGCGCAGAAAGATCGCCATCAGAAGCGCGGCGGTCTGCGCGTCGGTGGGGGTGTCCGTCGGTACCTTTCGTGCAACCAGCGCGCGGATGAATTCCTGGATCTCTGTGTCGGAGAGAGCGTGGCCATCACGTTTGTGCTGGATCGCGTCAATGGGGTGGAACGCCACGGCTACGATTGTATGCGCGCGGAGGCACCGGGTTCGCAGGCTCACCGCGGAATCGTAACGGCTCTTCTATTCCGGATCGAGCCGAAAGGCCGCCGGAAGCAGCGCGCCCAGCGTGGTCGAGACCATCTCGCCGCTGGCCGATGGATAGAAGACCGCCGTCTCCGGGCCCCCAAACTCCAGGATCGTCTGACGGCAGGCCCCGCACGGCATGCAGGCTGCGCCATTCAGGTTCATCACCGCGACAGCACGAACGCGGATGGCTGGCCCATACAGCGTCACCGCCGCTGCGATGGCCGCCTGCTCGGCGCACGAGGTCAGCCGGTAGGAGGCATTCTCCACGTTGGTTCCGGCAACGATCGCGCCGTCCTGCCTCTCATCTGGGTAAAGCAGAACCGCCGCGCCGACGCGGAAATGGCTGTATGGAGAGTACGAATTCTTCGCAGCCTCGCCAGCACGCTGGTGGAGATCGTCAATCTGGTTGGGCGTTAGGCCGGAAGACATGGATACGTGAGCGTAAAGCGCGGAGGCAGATTGACGCAAGCCGCATCGCCCAGGCGCGTTCATTACCAAGGTACCGCGATCGGCTCCGGAGGGTAGGCGCATGGTCGCGCGCGGCTCACGGTTGCTATCGAGAGCCCGATAAGAATGACGTGGACGAACTGACAAAGGAGTTTGTCGCGGAGAGCCAGGAGGGGTTGGAGCGTATGGAGCTCTGCCTCACCGATCTGGAGAAGCGGCCCGGCGATCTCGACCTGGTGTCGGAGATATTCCGCACGGTCCACACCATCAAAGGCACCACCGGCTTTCTCGGTTTTCGCCGATTGGAGAAGCTCGCGCACACCGGCGAAGGCCTGCTGGCAGCGCTGCGCGCTGGCAAGATCGATGCCACATCCAAACTGATCGGCGCACTGCTGGAGCTGCTGGATAGACTGCGAGCGGTCCTCCACCTCATCGAGACCACGGGTGCCGAAGGCGCGCGATCGACCGACGACGACCGCGACCTGATTGCGCTCCTGGTGACGCTAAAGGCCGGAAGCATCGCAACGACAGCAAACGAAAGGCCCGCCCCTGCAATGAGCGACGCTCAGCGCCCGGTGTCGCCTTCGGATCAGGCGGGTTCATCCGCCCCTGCTCCGCCCGTTCTTATCTTGGCAGCATCAACCACCCAGGACAGGACGCTGCGCATCGATGTCGAAGTCCTGAACCAGATGATGAATCTGGTAGGTGAGCTGGTGCTGACGCGCAACCAGATACTACAGAGCTCGCCGGCCGCGCAGAACTTCCCCGAACTCGCGCGCCGCCTGAACAATGTAACCGCCGAGCTTCGCGAATCGGTGATGCGGGCGCGGATGCAGCCAGTGGGACACCTGTTTAGGAAGTTCCCCAGAATGGTGCGCGACCTCAGCAGGACCTGCGGGCGGCGGGTGCGCATCGAGTTCGAGGGCCAGGAGACCGGGCTGGACAAGAGTCTGCTGGAGGCTGTCCGTGACCCGCTGACCCACGCAGTGCGCAACTCGGTCGACCACGGGATCGAGCCGCCGGAGCGGCGTCTGTTGGCGGGCAAGCCGGACGAGGGCGTCGTCCGTCTGCGCGCCTTCCACCAGAGCGGCTCCGTAGTCATTGAGGTGATCGACGATGGTGCCGGGATCTCCACCGAACGTGTGCTGGCCAAAGCGATTGAGCGCGGCCTGGTGACGCCAGAGCAGGTGGCTTCGATGACCCAGCGCGAGGCGCTGCAGATGCTCTTCGTGCCTGGATTCTCGACCGCCCCGGAGGTTACCACCATCTCCGGACGCGGCGTGGGCTTGGATGTGGTGCGCGCCAACGTGGAGCAGGTTGGCGGCAGTGTCGAACTTGAGTCGCGGATCGGATTGGGGACCACGCTGCGCTTGCGCGTTCCGCTCACCCTGGCCATCGTTCCCGCGCTGGTGGTGCGCAGCGGGGACCAGAGCTTTGCCTTGCCGCAGAACGCGCTGGTCGAACTGGTCTATGTAACCCGGCGCGACGCAGACTCGCAGATCGAGCGGATCGGAGCGTCCGAGCTTTACCGGCTGCGCGACGGCCTGCTGCCGTTGGTCTGGCTGGACCGCCTGCTCGATCTGAAACCGAATACGAGTTCCGAATCCCAGGGCTTCTACATCGCAGTGCTGGAGTCGGAGGGCCGCCGCTTCGGGCTGGTGGTGGACGACCTGAAGCCGCCCGAGGAGATTGTCGTCAAATCGCTATCCGCCGTGTTGCGCAAGATCGGCCTGTTCTCTGGCGCCACCGTGCTGGGTAACGGTACGCTGGCGATGATCCTGGATGTGTCGGAGACTGGCGCGCGCGCGGGCATGCGGCCCGTAGCCGAGGCAGTCAAAGCGGTGGGGGCCGCGACCGAACCGCGAACAGCTGGCCGCGTCGAACTGGCGCCAATCGCGCTGGACACTTTCGTGGTGGTCTATGAAACCTGGAAGTGCGGCCTCGGGGAAGGCCGCCGCGGCGCTTGGATGGCAATGCCGCTGAGCGCCGTAGAACGCATTGAAAGCGTGCCCATCGCCGAGATCGAGTACGCAGGCGGAAGGCCGTTGCTGCAGTATGGCGGCGAACTGCTTCCGCTGGAGGACGAAGACGAAGTACTACTCGAAATGGCCGCCGCAAACAAGCCTCGAGATGCAGGCGCCACCGCGACCATCCTGGTCTGTTCGCGTCCGGGAGAGCGCCCGCCGAAACGCGTTGGCGTGGTCGTGCGGCGTGTGGTGGATGTCGCGCCGGGCACACTGCTCGACGTCACCGCCGAGGTGTGCGCGGAGCCGCTGGTCATCGTCAAGGACTGCGTCACGACCCTGCATCGCGACTTCGCCAGCCAGGGTGCCCGTCCCGCACTCCAGGAGATCGCATGAGGAACCCCGCTGCAATCGATATAGACCTGCGCGACACTGTGTCGATGTGCTCGCTACGCGCCGGCGCAGGACTGTTCGGCATTGAGACGACGCAGATCCGCGAGGTGCTGGGAACCACCTCGCCACAGCGCGTGCCGCTGGCTCCCGAGTACATCGCGGGAGTGGTTCCACATCGCGGCGAGATCCTGACCACGGTCGACTTCTGCGTGCTGCTCGGGCTGGAGCGGCGCGCTGGCCCAGGCTGCGTGCTGGTGCTGGACGAGCAGGACAATCGCGAGTGCTTCGGGCTGCTGGTGGATAGTGTGGGCGGGGTGGTCACCCTGGCGCGCAGCGCGCTCGAATCCAATCCCAGCGCACTGGATCCGCGCAGCATGGCGCTGTTCGACGGCGTCTTCCATATGCCGGCGGCCCTGATGGTGCATCTCGATCCGCAGCGGCTGCGGCCGTCGCGGCTGGCGGAGAGCGGAATGTTTGCGGCGGCAAGACGCCGGAGTTACGGAGGCCAGAGATGAGAGCGCTGATCGTGGACGATTCTAGATTCATCCGCCAGCATCTGCGCCAGTTGCTCGAGCGCGACGGCACCGAGTGCGAAGAGGCCACCGACGGCCGCGAGGCGCTGCGGGTGCTCCGCCGCTCGGCTGCGTTCGACTTCATGCTGCTGGATGTGAACATGCCGCAAATGAACGGCCTGGAGTGCGTCAAGGCGCTACGCGATGCGGGACTCCATCCTCCCATGAAGGTAATGATGGTGACCACCGAGGCGGACAACTCATTCATCTGCCGCGCGCTGGAGTGCGGCGCAGACGAGTTCCTGATGAAGCCCTTCACGCCCGAGGGCCTCAGCGAGAAACTGGCCATGCTGGGGCTGGGCGCGTGATGCCGATGCCGGTGGCGTGTGCAGCTTGGCTGACGCGCCGGTTCGCTCGACGGGAGGCGATCCATGGGCTGCTCTGAGTCCGACTACGATTACCTTCGCCAGTTGGTGCTGAAGCGTTCCTCGAACGTCATCGATCCTTCGCGCAACGCGCTGTTCGACAGCCGCCTGAAACCCGTGGCGCTGCTTGCCGGCGCCTCCAACCTGGAGGAGTTTGTGGGCCTGCTGCGCATCGACCACACAGCGCATCTGCACAGCGCGGTGGCCGAAGCGATGACCATCAACGAGACCAGCTTCTTTCGCGACCGCAGGCTGTTCGAGGCGCTGCGCGAGACCATCCTGCCACGGCTGATCGAGGCCAACCAAGCCACGCGCAGCCTGCGCATCTGGAGCGCGGCCTGTTCCACCGGACAGGAGGCTTACAGCGTCGCAATGAAGATCTGCGAACACTTCCCGGACCTGGCGGCGTGGGACGTGAAGATCGTCGGGACGGACATCTCGCGCCAGGTGATTGAGCAGGCCCGGCTCGGCCGCTACCGTCGGCTCGAGGTGAACCGCGGTTTGCCCGCGCGCAAGCTGGTGAAATACTTCACGCGCGACGGCGACGAGTGGGAGATCGCGCCACGGCTGCGATCCATGTGCGAGTTTCAGGTCGCCAATCTGTGCGCGGCGCCGCCGGCGCTGCCCGTGTTTGACCTGGTACTGCTGCGCAACGTGCTGTTCTATCTTCCGCCGCAGGACCGCGGCCTGGTCTTCCGCAGCGTTTACCGCCAGATCGCGCCGGGAGGCTATCTGCTGCTGGGCGCGGCGGAGCAGGCGGAGGACTCAACCAACCAGTTCCAGGCCGAGTTTGCCCAGGATTGCTACTTCTACCGGCCGGCCTCCCGAAGGTGAAGCGGGCAACCCCTGCACTATCCTGGAATCCTCGGACCTGGACCCTGCCCTTCCACCCACACCACCACCGCGAGCGCGCCCACCCAGCGCACCCCGGTGACCTGCTCCCCGTTCCCGGCTCCCTCTCCCCTATCCTCTACGGATTCGACTTCAGCCGCTTGTAGCTCGAGTTCGGTACCGCATAGAAATGCCCATGATAATGGCGCACGTCGTCCAGCTCCAGCGCCTCATCGTCCGAGACCGGACGGTCCGCCGATCCGTCCTCCTCCTTCTGCGGAATCAGGTCGACCGCCTGCGTGTCCCGCACTAGCCGGTCCGGCGTGTTCACATCGTCGCGAAAGAACAGTTCGTATGCAGGATTCACACCCGCCAGGGCCTTGATCTCAGCCCCAGTCAGAAAGGGCTTGTCCGTCTCAATCCGGTTTCCGCCCACAAAAAAGTGATACATCTGCGCAGTTTCAGCCATAAGAAAACACCTCCGTGAAATTCGACTAAGACTATACGCCCACCGCGATCCATTGCTGTGCTGCCAGTCACACTCCTGCCCAACTCCGCCTCGGGTGGGGCCGAAGGCAACGGTTGGGGTGCCCCATAGCCTGCCCTGAGCTTGCCGAAGGGTCAGGCGGACCCTCGCTTGAGGTGGGCGCCTCTAATTCTCCGACGGCTGCTCAATATGATCGATCACCAGCACCTGGCCCGGCCCTTTGGTCGACACCAGCTTCAACCCAAGCTGCTCCTCGATCGCCGTGAACAGCGACGCACCTTCCGCATCGGGCGGTGGCGCGGCCCCGCTCTCGCCGCCGGGAGCTGCCGCGGTCTGTAATGGCATCCACTTCAGCGAAAAATCGTAGCGCCCGGTCAGTCCCGTCTTGTCGATCACGACCTGTCCACCGATGTCCGCCACGCTCTCCAACGCGTCGATCAGGTTATGGATCGGCGCGGCCGTCGCCCGAATTCTGGATGCGCCAACCGCAATCGCTCCTTTGGTCGAATCGGGATCTTCCTTCAACTTCGCGCCACCCTTCGCCGGCACCAAGTCGTACAACGGCATCTCCCGCGTCTCGAAGTGAGCCTTCAGCTTGAAGCGGTCCGCCAACAGGGCCTGGGCCATCAGTCTCCCCTCCTTGATGCGGTCCTCGGGACTCATCTTCTGCATGGCATCCCGTATGGAGTCCGGCGGCTTCGCCCGGATCACATACCGCGCACTGTTGATCCACTCCGGGCCAATCACCCAGCCACTCGTGTTGAGCGGAATACCAAACGCATTCTGAATGTAGACCCGCAGGGGCATGCCAAAACCATCCCCATTCCAAGGTCTGATCGATGCCACTTCATACGCTGGCATCTGTTCGGAAGGCGCAGCCGTGACCTGCGGAGCGGCTGGAGCCTGCGCGTAAGCGTTGGGTATGGCAAGCGCTGTAGCGAGGACCAAGAGGGTTCTGCGGA
>Ga0326727_10002235_pt1 | contig 67470 bp, 52 predicted proteins | sample MB2enrmetagenome_FD_207643 | JGI IMG/M metagenome (GOLD analysis project Ga0326727, IMG submission 207643) | Lab enriched peat soil microbial communities from McLean, Ithaca, NY, United States - MB29MY | ecosystem: Environmental > Terrestrial > Soil > Wetlands > Peat | place: USA: New York...
GCCCTTATGTAGTGGCGCAGCTTTGTGAGGTTTGCAAGCTCTACCGGTACAAAAGCAGCGCCACGGCGGATTGGGAATACCGCGCGCCCATTCCCTTTGGACGGGCGCCGGCGGAATGAGGCGCCATGAGGAAAGTTCATAACCGTCATAGAGTTGAACCCTGGGCCACGGCGGGCAAGTGGCTTTTATACCACACCTGTACCAGGGCGCAGCAAGTCGATATTCTTCTTGCCAGCTCGTGGTATACTTTGGCAAAGTGGGTGTCGACGGGAGCGACATGAAGACCTGCCCAACGTGCCAAGGAAGTTATCCAAACAATTACGCTGTTTGCCCGGCAGATGGCAGTCCGCTGGAAGAAGTCGGGACCTGGTCGGATGGAAGTGTCATTCGCGGGAAATACCGCCTGCTGGCCAAAGTGGGGCAGGGGGGTATGGGTTCTGTTTACAAGGCGCTGCACTTGGCATTTGATGAAATGCGGGCGCTGAAAGTGATTGCCCCGGAGCTCCTCACCGACGCGCTTTTCGTCAAGCGGTTCAAACATGAAGCGGTCATTACCCGCCGGCTTCAGCATCCCAACGCCGTGCGTGTGGACGACATTGACGAGGCCGAAGACGGCCGCCCCTTCATTGTCATGGAGTTCATCGAAGGGAAGAGTCTGAAAAAGCTCATCCGCGAGGAAGGCCCGCTGCCCACTCATCGCGTGTGCTCGATCATCAAGCAAGCCGCGAGCGCGCTGGATGCGGCGCACCGGCTGGGCATGGTTCATCGCGACATCAAGCCGGACAACATTGCGCTGGTAGATACTCCCGACGGCGAGATGGTCAAGGTTCTCGACTTCGGCATTGCTAAAGTGAAAGAGGCGCGCATGGGCGAGGGCGCCGGCCTGACTTTGACGGGCGCCGGCGTGGTAATTGGAACGCCGCAATACATGTCTCCCGAACAGGCCATGGGGAAGCGCGGAGATGAGCTGGATGGCCGCGCTGACCTTTACTCTCTTGGCGTGGTGATGTACCAGATGCTCACCGCGGACCTGCCCTTCAAGGCCGACACGACCATGGAGATGTTGCTAGCCCACATGCAGAAAGCGCCTGCGCCCATCGGCGTGTTGCATCCGGAACTGCAAGTGCCGGAAAATGTGGCCGCCCTCGCCATGCGACTGCTCGAAAAGAACCGCGACATGCGTCCGGCTTCTGCCCGGGCGCTGATCCAGGAGATTGAGAAGATCGAGAAGGAACTGTTGAATCCCGGCAGGACGCGGGTCTTGACGGCGGATGATTTGAATCGCACCAGCGAAAGCCGGGATCTAACGGGCGTCGATCCTGGCGCGGCGCCAGTCGCCGTTCCTCCGCGGCCCCAGCCCACGCCGGTCCGGCCGGTTGAGCCCCCCAAGCCCGTGCCGCCTGTGTTCCGGCCTCAGCCGCAGGTTGTAGCCCCGCCCTTGCGCCCCACGCCTCCTGAATCCCGCTGGGGAATGTGGGCAGCGGTGATCGTCTTGCTGGTGGGTATCGGCGGTGGGGGCCTGTATATAGCTACACGTCACCCGTCACCTCAACCAGAGCCCGCTCCGATCCCTGCGCCGGCGGCGAACCCCACAATCACAACTTCGCCAACGCCGACGCCAGCGCCCACGCAGGCTCCTCCCACCGAGCCTGTTACCAATCCCACGCCGCCCCCGAGTCCCGCGCCCACTCCTGAGCCGACGCGGCAAGGCCATAAGACAAAAACTGCCCGCAAGACGGAAGCCCCGGCGCCGGCGCCCGCGCCCCCGCCCCCTGCCCCAGCAGTCGACCCAAACAAGATCAGGGCGAAGATTACGCTGGGTGATTTCCACCTTGGACGTGGCGAATACGATGACGCCATCGCCAATTACCAAGAAGGTTTGAAATTGGATCCTTCCAACCCCGTCCTTCTTCAGAAACTCGAGAAAACCATTCAAGCCTGCAAGAAGGAGAATGCGATTCTGAACGAAGGCTTCAAGTGTGGGGGGCCCTAATGGGCGCACCTTGCTACGATTAATCCCTCCGGCGGCCTTGACGAGTCTCACCGATAGCGATATAAAAAGAGCGGGGTTCTTCCCAGAGGCCAAACTTATGAGTTTGCGTTCAGGGGGCAAGTGCATTCCGAAGACTCTCGCGCTGGTGCTGGCCTTGATGGCGGCCATCGCGCTCAATCCCTTACTCGGAAACGCACAAAAAGCGGCCAAGAAACTCACCAAGCAGGACGTCATAGATCTTCTGACCGGCGACGTGTCCAGCGACGAGGTGGCGCAGGAGGCGCGGAAAGCGGGCATTTCCTTTCCAGTTACTGCGTCTGAGGCGAAGGACATTCGCGACGCCGGCGGAACAGAGGAATTGATTCGCGTGTTGCGAACGCTGGCGCCCCGTGTTCCCCCAGCGCCCGCGGGCACCCCCCACACTGCGCCTGCCACTTCTCCTCCCGTGCTGGTGATCGAGTCTAATCCCGGCCAGAGCCAGGTGTACATTGATGATGAACCGGTGGGATGGACCAGCCAGCAGGGCCGTCTGAAGTTGACCCGGCTTGCCGCGGGAGATCACACCGTGCGCATCTCGCTGAGCGGTTACCAGGATCACGAAGAAACTATCACGCTCGCAGCCGGAGAAACTATTACCGTCGCCGCCCCGCTCCAGCGGCCCGCGGCGCCTCAGGTGTCCCCCCCACCGCAGCGTCCGCAGACGGAAGAGACCCCGACGGTGAACCCTGGCCAAACCGGATTCCTGGGTATCCAGGCGATGCCGCAACAGCCCACCGGCGCGCGCGGGGTCGTGATCTCCGCCACCCTGCCCGGTGGCCCGGCTGACCAGGTGGGATTGAAAGCCTACGACACCATCCTGGCTATTAACGGACGGCAGGTGACCACACAGGAGGAACTCTGGAACGCCTTGTCCAGCCATCAGGCCGGCGAAGTAGTGCAAATCACTTGGTACAACGGATCGAACAACGTCACGCGGCAAGTCCGGCTGGCGGCTGTCCCCCCGTCAGGCCAGGCCACGTTGCAGCCGTCTGCGCCTCCCTCCCTGACCAATATGCCGCATAACGGCTTCTTGTCCTTTGCCGTGGCCCACGACCACGGGCAGAACGGCAAGGATTACTGCGTTGGGGTGATGTCCATTGGCAATGGAATGATCTATTATAAAAGTACGAATGGCGTTCATAATTTTGAAATACCCTTGAACTCGGTCAGGGAGGCCCGCCGGAACGCTGTGTATCTCGTTGGGTACGAGGCGTTTCATATTCGCACCAAGAAGGGCACGAATTACAACTTCGCGGCCCTCAACCAACAAGGCCAGCACCAGCCCCCTGACGCGATTCTGACCGCCATCGATAATGCTATGGGAAGATAGCCCCCCTCGTTACCCCCCCAAGCTTGCGCGCTATGGATTTGTCTTCTCTGAAATCTCAAATCTGCCATTTGCTCCTGTTCAGTCCCGCCCTTTTGTGGCGCAACCAACGCTGTGGGAGAACCGTGGCAGGCTAACGCTGACGCATCCCTTCGCGATAAACCACTCGGCCGGCGACGATGGTCATTTGCACTTGAGTTTTGTGAATGGCCAAAGGCGCGATTTTGAAAAGGTCCTGCGAAAGCACGATAGCGTCGGCCAGCTTTCCCGGTTCGAGCGATCCCCGGGTGGTTTCTTCAAACTCCGCATAGGCCGCGCCGCGCGTGTAAGCGGCGAGCGCCTGATCGAGGGTCACCTTTTGCTGAGCCACCCAGCCGCCCGCGGGATTGCCGTTGTCATCCTCTCGCGTGACGGCGTTCTGGATTCCGATGAAGGGGTCGAGCGAAACCACCGGCCAGTCGCTGCCGAAGGCCAGCGTCGCCCCGGCGGTGGCAAGGTCATGCCAGACAAAAGAGTAGGGAAGGCGCGCGGGGCCGATGTTCCGCGCCCAAATGTTGAAGAGGTTGGGTTCAGGATAGCAATGGTAGGGCTGCATGCTGGCGATGACGTTCAGGCTGCCGAAGCGCGAAATATCCGCAGGGTTAATGGTCTCAATGTGCTCAATGCGAAACCGGCGATCGCGCGCACCATTGATCTGGTCGGCGGCTTGGTAGGCGTCCAGTGTAGTGCGGACGGCGCGGTCGCCGATGGCGTGGGTCATCACTTGAAAATGCCGCCGGTCGAGTTCTACCACGTTGGCGCGAAACTGCTCCGGCGTGTAGTTCAGCGTGCCGGAAAGATGGGGATCATCGGCGTAGGGTTGGAGCATGGCGGCCGTGTGCGATTCCACCACGCCGTCCATAAAGGCTTTGATGACGCCGGCGGAGAGCCACGCATCGTGGAAGCGGCGGCGGCCCTCCTCGAACTCGGCGAGGGTCGCGGCGCTGAGCTCGGGCTTCATCATCAGCGCCGTTTTCATGCGCACGCTCAACTCGCCGCGGCGGCGGAGTTCGGCGTACAACTCCATCTCCTCGGGGCTGCCGCTGGCGTTCACGACGCTGGTCAGGCCGTGGAGGTTCGCTTCCTTCAATCCCGCGAGCAGCACCTGAAGTTTCTTTTCCCGCGTGGGCGCCGGAATAATGTCGCGAACCAGGTGCGCGGCTTGTTCCTTCAAGACGCCCGTGGGCTCACCCGTGGCAGGGTCACGCACGATGATGCCGACCACCGCTGCCCCCTCTCTGATGTCCGGCGTTTCACGGGTAATGTGCGCCAGCGCCAAGGCTTTGGAATTCACCCAGATGCTGTGGCCATCGTAACAGTCCACCACCACGGGACGGTCCGGCACGATTTCATCAAGGGTTTTCTTGTCGGGCAGGCCGGAAGGCTTGAAGGCGTCGTAGACCCAACCCCGGCCGAGCAGCCATGCCTCGTCCGGATGAGACGCGGCAAATTCCTTGATGCGTTGCTTGATGCCCGCGATCGTGTAGAGATCGTCAAGGGCGAATTGCTCGAGCGACAAGCTGCCTTCAAGAAAATGAATGTGGCTGTCGATGATGCCGGGCATGGCCATACGGCCCGCCAAGTCGATGATTTTGGCGGTGCTGCGATAATGATCCAGTTCATTATCCGAGCCTACCGCCAGGATTTTGCCGCCCCCGATGGCGATGGCCTGCACCCAAGGGCGATCGGGATTGGCGGTGTAGATGTGCCCGTGGAGCAGCAAAAGGTCGGCGTCCGTTTCCGCCGACCGGCTATGCAGCTTTCCCCCGAAAACGATGAATGCCAGGAGGGCAAAGATGAATCCTGTAAGACGACGGGAACGATGTTTCATCGGCTTTCTCCCAAGTCCTTTGCCGCATTGTCACTCATGGCTGGTCTCATGAAAATAACAGTGCGAAGCACCTTGGAATGCGGCGGCTCGACGCCGCTTTGGCATAACGCCGAAGTGGAGGACCAAGGCGGCGTCGAGCCGCCGCATTCCAAGGTGCTTCGCACATAGGCGGCGACGAGTTTTTTCACATGCCCCCCCATCTCAACGGGTTACGTCCAGCGAAACCAGCGCAATGCCAGCAAGTAAGAGAGAACTCCCCAGAGGCCAAGCACGAGGAGTCGTCCCGATTGGTGGGCGAGCGGCGCGCCTTCCAGAATCGCGCCGCGCAGGGCATCGTTCAGCGCGGTAAGCGGCAGGGCTTTGATCACCGGGTGAAGGAGGGCAGGGAATCGCTCGTAAGAGAAAAAGACGCCGGACAGAATCCACATGGGCATCATGACGAGGTTGATCTGCCCGTTGACTGTCTCGATTTTTTGTGCGCGGCTGGCGGTGAGCAGCCCCACGCCGCCAAAGCAAAGCGCCCCGAGCGCGCTAATGATCAGGATGGAGGCCCATGAGCCCGCGACGCGCATGTGAAACACCAGCATGCCGAAGCCCAGCAGCAGCGCCAGCTCAATCAACATCAACACCAAGCGGCTGCTGGCCAGAGCCAGGAGGAAGTCACTGCGGCGCATGGGGCTGGCGACAAAGCGTTTGAGCAACTTGCGCTGGCGCAAATCCACCAGTGCAAACCCGATCCCCCACATGCCGGAGTTCATCAGGTTCATGCCCAACAGGCCGGGAATCAGGAAGTCGATATAACGCGCCCCCGGTTCGCTGGAGGCGCGGCCGGTGGTGGGGAGGGTGTTCTTTCTTCCCGCGGCTGCTTGGAGAGCGTCGTCGGTGAGGCTGCGGGCCAGGACGCTTTCCGGGCGCGCCGGGTCGTAGTGGTATTCAAACCCGGTGGCGCGCGGCGTCACCACCAGGTCGTATTTGCCCAGCCGAAACTGGTTGAACGCTTCGGCGGCAGGGAGTAAATCCGCATGCACCGTGCCCGCCGCAGACGCCGTGCGGAGCAGTTCCATCGCCTCCGCTGCCTCCGGGCCTGCCACCAGCGCCACACGGCTGACGTCGGCGGGCTTGTTGCGGAAGGCAATCCCCAGCCCCAGGGCTAGGAGAATGGGAAACCCGAATACCCAGAAGATTACTTCCGGCTCGCGATACATTTCCTTCAGGCGCGCCAAGAGCAGGAGCTTGTAACTTTTCCAACGGCCAGTGATCGGGGGATCGGGTGATCTGATAATCGGGTGATCGGGTGATCCGATGATCGGGTGAACAGGAAAGGCAGGCAAATCGGAATTCGAAACTCGAAACTCGGAGCCATGCTCGTCAGATCTTGGGTCTTTGACCTTTGGGTTTCGATTCTTGTGCTTGTCTTGGAATTGATTGCTCATCCGACCACCCGATCACCGGATCTCCCGATTCGCATTCTCTCAATCCTCACGCAAGTGGCGTCCGGTGAGGTGCACGAAGACGTCCTCCAGGCTGGCATGGCGCGTGGTAAGGTGCAGCAAGTGTGCGTTGCGGCTCTGTATGGCTGCAAGCAGGGCGGGGATGGTCTCATGCGGTTCGCGCACGCTCAGCACCACTCGTACGTCCTCCTCGTGTACGGCTTCGACGCCGGGGAGCGAGCGCCACGCCTCAAGTTCCCCGGGGACATTGTCTGTGGCGTCGAATTCCACCATGTGGTGCCCACCCAGACGCTCGATCAGTTCGGACGGCGTTCCGGAAGCGATGGTGAGGCCGTGGTCGATAATGGCGATGCGGTCGCAGAGGCGCTCGGCTTCGTCCATGTAGTGCGTGGTCAGCAGGACGGTGCCGCCGCGCTGTTGGAATTGCCGGATGACTTCCCAAAGTTGGCGCCGGCTTTGCGGATCGAGGCCGGTGGTGGGTTCGTCGAGGAACAGGATTTGGGGATTAGCCACCAGAGCCGTGGCCACCGCCAGCCGCTGTTTTTGCCCGCCCGAAAGCTTGCCCACCCAAGCATTGGATTTTTCCGTGAGCTCCATTTCCGCCATCACTTCCCCGATGGCGCGCGGGCGGCGATAAAAGCTGGCGAACAACTCCAAGGTTTCGCGCACGGTGAGCTTCTCGGCGAGGCGCGTTTCCTGGAGCGAGATTCCCAGCAGCTCGCGGAGTTCGCGATTGTGCGACTTCCAGTTATTTCCAAGGATTTCGATTAGGCCGGAGGTGGGTTCCAGCAATCCTTCGAGGATTTCGATGGTGGTGGTCTTGCCCGCCCCATTGGGGCCCAGCAGTCCGAAGCACTCGCCGGCGTGGATCTCCAGATCGAGCCCGCGAACGGCCTCGACGTTGCCCTCGTAGGTTTTGCGCAGCCCCCGGCAGCGCACGGCGACGTCCATGGTCTGCATCATAGCGGATTGCGGCGCGGGAGGGAACTCACTTGTCACCCATCACGGTGACCACCACCGTACGTTGGCGTCCGCGCACATCGCATTCGAGATGGAAGATTTGCTGCCAGGTTCCCAGCAGCAGTTCGCCTTGAGCAAGGGGCACGGTCAGGGAGGGCCCCAGCAGGGTTGCCTGCAAATGCGAATGGCCGTTGCCGTCGTGCCACGCCTGCTCGTGGCCGTAGTTGCGACTGGGGGGAATGAGCTTGTTGAGGAGGGCCGGCAGGTCCTGCTGTAGCCCGGGCTCAAACTCGATGGTGCCAATGGCCGCCGTGCTGCCGATATTGAAAACGTTGACAGTCCCCGTTTTGATGCTGGAAGCGGCGACGGCGGCAGCGACCTGAGGCGTGATGTTGTGCATGTCTCCATGCCCAGTGGTGCGAAAAGAAAACTGTCGTTGATGAACCATATCTCTATGTTCCCACGACTCAGGCAACCGTGGAACTTATTTTCCTCAGGCCCGCCAACGCCTCGACGTTTCATCGCGGGTTTTGTGTATGCCACGCGCGCTTGCCCGGCTTGATCGTGATATATTCTGGGTAGTCCATATGCCTCACACTCGACGGTGGATGGGGAATGTTAAGGAGGTATCATATCGTGACCTGCGTCCGACGTTCGTTCTCGATCAGCCTCGCTGCCCTGGCGTGCGCCCTGGTCTTTGCGTGGCTCACGCCGCCTCGAATACACGCTCAGGAGTTTGATCCCAGCCTTTTCTCGGGAATGCGCTGGCGCACGATCGGGCCCTTTCGGGGCGGCCGCGCCCTTACAGCCACCGGCGTTCCTGGCCAGCCCAGCGTGTTTTACTTTGGCGCGGTTGGAGGCGGTGTGTGGAAGACCACCAACGCCGGGCGCACCTGGACGCCGATCTTCGACGCCGAGCCCATAGCCTCCATTGGGGCCATCGCCGTTGCGCCTTCCGACCCGAACGTCATCTATGTCGGTTCCGGCGAAGCGGACATGCGCGACGATATCTCCTACGGCAACGGCATGTACAAGTCCGCGGACGCGGGCAAGACCTGGACGCGAATCGGTCTTGAAGACAGCCGCCAGATCGGCCAGATTGTGGTGGACCCTCGCAATCCGGATCGGGTGTGGGTGGCGGCGCTGGGGCACGCCTATGGAGCGAACCCCGAGCGCGGCGTGTTTCGGTCCACCGACGGCGGCCAGAGCTGGCAGAAGGTGCTTTTCAAAGATGAGAACACCGGCGCCATCGATCTGGCTCTCGATCCCCGCGATTCCCGCACCGTTTATGCCGCGCTGTGGCAGACGCGCCGACCGCCCTGGGATGTCTACCCGCCTTCTTACGGCACGGGCAGCGGACTTTACAAGTCGACCGACGGCGGCGACACCTGGCAGCAACTCGCCGGCCACGGGCTGCCCTCGGACGGGCTGGGTCGAATGGGCATTGCCATTGCTCCCGCCGCGCCCGATCGGATCTATCTCCTCGTGGACGCCAAGGAAGGCGGCGTCTACCGTTCGGACGACGCGGGCGCCAACTGGCAGCGGACGGATTCCGAGTCCCGCATCTGGGGACGCGGCTGGTATTTCGGCGGCATCACCGTGGATCCCAAGAATCCCGACGTGGTCTACATCTGCAACACCTCCACCTACCGGTCCACCGACGGGGGCAAGAGCTTTGACGCCATCCGGGGAGCGCCCGGCGGCGACGATTACCATAGCCTATGGATTTACCCCGGCGATCCCGCCCGCATGATCCTCTCCAGCGACCAGGGCGTGGTGATCAGTGTGGACGGGGCGCGAACCTGGACCTCCTGGTACAACCAGCCCACGGCGCAGTTTTACCACGTGATTACGGACACGCATTTCCCTTACTGGGTCTGCGGGGCGCAACAGGATTCGGGGTCCATGTGCACGGTCAGCCGCAGCCACTCCGGCACCATCAGCTCGCGCGACTGGCGGCCGATCGGCGTGGGCGGCGAGAGCCAATACGTCGCCCCCGACCCGCTCGATCCCAACATCCTCTATGGTGGGTCGTTTGGCGCCGCCGTCGGCAAGTACAACCTCACCACGGGCGAATCGCAGGACATTGCGCCGTCGCTGGCCCATCCCGGCGACTACCGTCACGCCTGGACGCTGCCCACGGTGTTCTCCCCGCGCGACCCACATGAGCTTTACTTCAGCACGCAGATCCTCTTCCGCACCAAAGATGGTGGCAACACCTGGCAGGTGCTCAGCCCGGACCTGACGCGCGAGGATCCCGGCGCGCCGCCCAACCTCGATCCGGTTACCGCGGCTGATGTCAGCGCAGGCGAGGGGAAACGGCGCGGTGTCATCTACACCATTGCGCCCTCGCCGCTCGTCGCCGGGGAAATCTGGGTCGGCACCGACGACGGGCTCATCCAGGTCACCCGCGACGACGGGAAGACGTGGCACAACGTCACCCCGCCCGAGCTCACGCCGTGGTCAAAGGTCGGCATCCTCGATGCCTCACGTCACGATGGCAATACGGTTTATGCGGCCATCGACCGGCACCGCCTGGAAGACCTCAGGCCCCACATCTACCGCACCCACGACGGCGGCAGGACCTGGCAAGAGATTTCGAAAGGCATCCCCGAGGGAAGCTACGTCAACGCCGTGCGCGAAGATCCGGTGCGAAAGGGTCTGCTCTACGCGGGTACGGAGACCGGGGTGTTTGTTTCCTTCAACGACGGCGAGGAATGGCAGCCGCTGCAATTGAACCTGCCCAATTGCTCGGTGCGCGACCTGGTGATCCACGCGGACGACCTCGTCATCGCCACGCACGGTCGCTCGTTCTGGATCCTCGATGACGTGACCCCGTTGCGGCAAGGCAGTACGGCGGTAGCCGCCTCCGAGGCGTATCTCTTCCAGCCGCAAGTGGCTTATCGCGTTCGCCCCGGCTCCTTTGAAGGAACGCCGCTGCCGCTCGATGTGCCGCAAGGAGAGAATCCCCCCGACGGCGCCCTGATCGACTACTATCTGAAGCGGGTGCCCAACGGGCCGGTCAGTCTGGAAGTGCTGGACTCGGCCGGCAAGTTGGTGCGCCGCTATTCGAGCGAAGACAAGCCGCCCCAGATTGATCCCCGGCAGATGGACATTCCGGCTTACTGGATCCATCCGCCCCTGTCTCTCTCTGCCCAGCCCGGAATGCATCGCTTCGTGTGGGACCTGCGCTATCCTGGCGTGCCCGGGGGCAATCCGCAGTCCAGGAGGTTCGGAGGGGGCGCCGGCCCGTGGGCGCCGCCGGGTCAATACCAGGTGAGGCTGACCGCAAGCAGCCGGAGTTACACCCAGCCCCTTGCGGTAAAGATGGACCCGCGCGTAAAGACGCCGCAGGCCGATCTGGTGAAGCAGTTTGTGATGGCGCAGCAGATCGGCGCGGCACAGACGCAAGTCGGCGCCATCTTGCGCTCTGCCAACCGCTTGCATGACCAGCTTCAGCGCCTCGCCTCTCAAACGGGTGACCGGAAGCCCCTCGCCGCCCAAATCGCGGCGCTCGATCGCAGGACCCTGGCGTTAGCCGGCGGCGCCCCCGCTCCCAGCCCCTCGGAGAGAGCGGAACCCTCTGCGCCTGCGGCCGGGACCCTCCGGTCTTTGACCAGCGCGCTAGGCGACGTCGGGCGGGCCGTCGAAAGCGCCGATGTCGCTCCCACGGCCGATGCCGTCACAGCCTTTCGACGCGATCAGCAGGCGGTGCAGAAGGCCCTCGCGCAGTGGAACGAAATCAAGAGCCAGGACGTGCCCAAGCTCAACGCCTCCCTCAAGCAGGCGAGCCTGCAACCCGTCTCGCTGGAGGAAGGGAACAGGCAGGGGAGGTAGTGCGGGCAGCCTGCCTCGATGTATCGGGGTCCGCCCGCGCATCTGTTGGGGTAGCGCGGACATCCGTCTTTGGGGTCCGCGGTTCTTCCGTAGGGAAACCACGGGTCTTCAAGACAGGGTCTGTCCTTGGTTTCGGGAGCGTGATCCTAAGGAAGAACCGCCCCCATGCATCGGGGCTCTACACCGTCAGCCCGGGCTCGCTTCAGGAATGGGAGCAAGGGCGGAGGCGTCCCGAAAGCGCGGTGCGCGCCTGCTTGACGATGGAGGATAGAAACGCGGAGGCGGTGGAAAAAGCCCTCATGAACAAGTTGTGAGATGCGAAGGGCATCAGGCATGAGAAATGGCCACGGTCAGGACTGCGCTGACCGCCGCCGCTACTCGCGGGCGCTAACAGCCACTTTGCAATTGGGGGCATGTTACAGATTTCGTAGGAACTCCTCGGGGGATAGGCCGGCCTGTTTGATGATGGCTCGAAGTGTACCTTTCGGAACAGTCTTGGAAAAGTGGATGGGGATCGTCAGCGCACGCCGGTCCGCTTCTCGGAACATCGTGAGGTGACTGCCCTTCTGGCGCCAACGGGAAAAACCCGCTTTTTCCAAGGCGCGAGCAACTTCCCGCGCGCGCAAGGCGGGAAGTTCCTTAGACATACGTCGGTGTCACCTGAACGAGAGTTGTGAATACGGGCACGGTCTCGTTATCTTCGGGGATGGGTTCCTTATGAGCGGCAAGGTTTTCGAGATGAAGTTCGATCGCCTCTCGGGCATTCTGCGTTGCCTCCTCAATGGTGCTTCCGTAAGAAACGCAACCCGGAAGCGTCGCGACAAGCACCGTGTAGCCCCCAGACCTTTCGGGAATCAGGCTGATTTGATAGGAAAGCAGTTTCTTCTGTTTGCGCATGCCTCTATTATGCCCGCGTAGAAAAGAATAGCAAGGGGCAACCATCGTGGGTCATTTTGCGGGTGGCACCCCGATACATCGGGGGGCCCAAAGCTGAGGCCTCCCATGCAGAGCACACAGGCAAGAGTGGCTGTGCCACCGTTAAGAAGCCAGAACCGGCCACGGATAGGGCGCGGTGACAGAGATGTTGCCCGCGAAAATCGCCAATCCTTCATGTCGCACGGGGCGTATGCAATTTAATGGGTAGGGCCTTCGCGTAACTTGTGAAATCAGGGTCCGTCGTGAAAATATCCCATTGCCTGCTAAGAGCAATCTGGCAAATCAAGGCGTCCACGACGGAGGCAGCAATTCCCCTTGCCCGGCAGGCATTGCTGGCCCCGGCCGCCGCTTCGTAGTCAGGGGTATCAATCGGCTCATCGGGAAAGGGACGAAGGGCAATGCGAAGCTTCTCATATTAGGCAGCCGTTCGAATTCCCGATAGCAATTCCTGCCGGATCAAACCGATCATGCGAGCGCGGCCCTCGCGCGTGAGGTCCGCCAGCTCGCGCACCACCGACTGCTCCGCTGCGGTCAGGTCCCTGGGCTGTCGGCGCAGAGCGAGAGACCATACCGAGGTGTCAACCAGAGTGTTCATCGTTTGCGGCGCTCCCGCTTGTAGTCATAGTTCGCGTTGTACTCGATGGTTCCGAAAAGGGAGAGAATCCGCTGTTGCTTCCGGCGCTGGACGTATTCATCCAGCGCCGCGGTCACAGTTTCCTTCTTCGTGCGGTGACGCCCCAGTTTTTGGGCTTCCGCAATCAGTCGATCATCAATCGCAAGGTTGGTTGGCATGGCGGCCTCCACACACCATTCTACACAATGTAATGTGTAAATGGAATGGCCAATTGCCGGTTGCCGACTGGTTGTCGATTGCTAATTGCCAACCGCGCAGAGTTTGGCGCGTAGCGCCCTACTCCGCGCGATAAGAATGGGAGCAAGGCCGCAGGCGTCCGGAAAGCGCGGTGCGCGCCTACTTGACGGTGATGGATCGAAACCCGGAAGCGGTGGAAAAAGCCCTCATGAACAAGTCGCGAGATGCGAAGGGCAGCAGAGGCTTCGGAAAAATGCTTAAATGCTGTCATCCTGAGCGCAGCGAAGGACCCCTGTAGTTCGCTCTTCGCAGTGCGCCGGGATAAACTGCCGAGGTCCTTCGGCCCGAAAGAACCGGGCCTCAGGATGACAGTGCGTTACGTGCGTGCTTTCTTTTTCGGGGGGGGTAGCACAGGCACTCCAGCCTGTGATCAAGGCTGATGCCTTCCATGCAGAGGGCACAGGCAAGAGTGCCTGTGCCACCATCAAGAGGCCAGAACCGGCCACGGATAGGACGCGGTGACAGAGATGCTGCACGAGTTCGTATGGCGCCCCCATGCATCGGGGCGCCAACCGCATTTCAAACCGATTTACTCTCGGCCCAGCGACACCCCGAGAAGGCCAGGAACGGATCAAACCACGGACCCCAGCCACTTCACGGGCAAGTGAGCAGCGAGCGCATTGGCCAGGCGCTCGTCCGCGGTTACCAGGTGGGACTTCAAGCGCACCGCCAGCGCTACATAGAGGCTGTCATAAACCGTACGGTCGAAGGTGGCGGCAATGCTAAACGCCTCTTCCAGCAAGTCGAGCGAAGAGGTCGTGGGAAAGCTACGATCCTGAAGGGTCTGGATCGCTTTCTCCGCCACGCTGCGGGGCCATCTGCCCTGGCGGTACGCCTTCCACAGAATGTTGCCACACTCGGCCCAGAACAGGTCCGGCACCGCGAACCGGAATCGGCCCTCCGCATAGCCGGCGAGCAGCCGCACCGCCTCGTTGGTCAGCGGCTCGCCGGAAGGCGGGAGAAACCACTTTGCTGCCACGCTGGCATCGATCACAAACGGGGTCATCGTAGCCGGTCCTCGCGCTGCATTTCCTCACTGGAGGGGAAGGGGCCGGCGGCGCTGCCCTTTCGCGACTGGAGCCGCCGCGCCTGTCGGAGAAAATCCCGGCGCAACTTCAGTTCTGCGCGAGTGGGTACGTTCAGTTCAAGCAGGGACACCACTTCCGCCGCAATCGATTTGCAGTTTTGTTGCGCCTGTCGGCGGAGCGCCTCATAGAGTTCGTCGGGGACGTTCTGCACATATAGTGTGGCCATTGCATTCTCCTTGGAAAATACTAGCATAATACTAGCGCCAAGGCAAACTCCAGCCGCGGATGGCCCAAGCACCCCAAAGATGCCGAAACCGGCCACGGAGAGGACGCGGGGACAGAGATATTGCCCGCGTTCGTGGGGCGCCCCGATGCATCGGGGCGCCACCCGCGATTGCACTGATCGTGCCTGTCCATTTTAGTTTTGCGCGAGCACCACTCCCCCTGTCATCCTGAGCCCGTACTTTGGGCGAAGGACCCCTGTAGTTTGCTCTCACCCGCGCCGCGATAAACTGCCGGGGTCCTTCGGCCCGATGAAGTGCATCGGGGCTCAGGATGACAGTGCCTTACGTGGGTGCTTCTTTTTTCGGGTGGTGCCGATCCGCCGCGGCGGACACTTTATGTCGGGGACCGTTAAGAAGCCAGAACCGGCCACGGATGGGACGCGGTGACAGAGATGCTTACGGGGTTCATGGGGGGCCCCGAGGCCTCGGGGCGCCAGCCGCGAATCTGTTCGTGTAGCGCGACCCCCGTCTTTGGGTCCGCGGTTCTTCGGCGGCAAAAACCACAAATCTTCAGGACAGGGTCGGTCGCCGATTTCGGGAGCGTGAACCTCAGGAAGAACCGCAGACCGCAAAGGCGGCGTTCTGCGCTACGCTGGCTGCGTAACCGGGATTCACGTGTGAGAAAAATGCAAAGTCCGAAATGCGCGGCCAGACGCGTCGTGTCTGGCGTTCACGCTTCCCAGTCTGCCAATGACAGACGGGCAACGCGCTTAAACTCGCGAGTGTTGTGAGTCACCAAGGTGAGGCCGTGGGTAAGGGCGATGGCTGCAATCATCAAATCGTTGGGCCCGATGGGGGTACCAGCCTGTTCCAGGTCGGAGCGAATTTGACCGTACGCGTGCACACAAGAGTCATCAAAAGGCAACGAAGTGAAGGGCGCTTCAAATTCTGCAATGCGGGCCATGGTGCGCTCCGGGTCACGAGACCGCGCCGCTCCGTAATTCAACTCGGCTTTGACGACGGAGCACAGGACAACGTCCTCCGGGCGGAGCGATTGGAGACGGCTTCTAACCTGGGGAGATCGTCCGTTCAGGTAGCGAATGCAAGTATTAGTGTCCAAGAGGTAGGTCAAAGCAGCTTCTCGCGCGCTTCATGCTGGAGTTGAGGCTCGCGCGCCAACGGGTCTTGGGCGAGGCATCCGTAGGTCTTGTCAAAAAAATCCTCGGGCCAGGAACCGCTCGGGGCGACTGTCCCGCTGCCGGCCTCCAATGGCCGTACCACCACCAGAACGTCAACGTCGGCTTCCGGGAGACCGGTGGGGATGGCCAACTGCAGCGTGCCGTCTGGCTTAAGGCGGGTTTTTATCGAAAATGAAGTCATCCTTATAATTCCCTCCCCTATCATAGCGGGCCTTCGTCAGGGTTTCAATGACAACCGTGGGTGGCACAGGCACTCCTGCCTGTGGCTAGGGCTGATGCATTCCATGCATAGAACACAGGCAGGAGTGCCTGTGTCACTTAAGCCAGAACAGGCCACGGATGGGACGCGGTGACAGGGAGGTTACCCGCGTTCGTGGGGCGCCGCGAGCTCACCTCGCACGCATGAATTTCAGTATGTTGTGGAGGTTCGACGTTCAAGGGCCGTCACCACAACGCGATGCTCTTCGGGATAGACGTCGAAAAAAAATACGCCAGTCGCCGACGCGGCGGCGGAATCCCTCCCGGCCTCCTTGGAGTTTGCGTGCGTCGCTGATTCTCTTCCATTGCATCGACTGCAAGGCGGATGCGAGCCTGGTCGTTGGACGGGGTGCGTTTAAGAGATCTTTGCGCGGGCCCGGCGAGGACTACCCGCCACGGCTTTTTCTCTTCGGCGGAGTTCATCGAGGGTCACGTAATCACCGCGTTCGTACGCGGCTCGGCCGCGCCGAATAGCCCGCAGCTCGGCCGGCGTGGGAGTCTCCTCCGGGAATTGCCGAATGGCGATATAGGTGCGGAGCGCTTCCCGGACGAGCTCCGACCGGGTCCGATTCTCTGCCTGCATGGTTCTCTCGACCAGCTCCGCCATCGCGGGGGGAAGCGAAATGGTAAAGGTCTGTCGTGTTCTCATGGTTGTTACCTAATAACACCTTGTCTTACCAGCATAGCTGAGAAAATGGCCGTGTCAACGCCTATCTCGTCGGACGCATACATAAAAGGCAGTGTCTTCGCCTGCCGCGTCAATCGCCAATCGAAAATCGTCAATCGACAATTACTTGCGCGCCTGCTTGACGGTGATGGATAGAAACCCGGAAGCGGTGGGAAAAGCCCTCACGAACAAGTTGTGAGATGCGAGTGGTTTCAGGTATGAGAAAAGCCCTCGGGCAGAACTGCGCTGACCGCACCTACCCGCTTTTATTTTGAGCAAGCACCACTCCCACTGTCATCCTGAGCCTGCACTTTTGGGCGAAGGACCCCCGTAGTTCGCTCTTCCCGTCCCCCTGTCATCCTGAGCCCGTACTTTGGGCGAAGGACCCCTGTAGTTCGCTCTTCCCCGTGCGCCGCGATAAACTGCCGAGGTCCTTCGGCCCGATGAAGTGCCTCGGGTCTCAGGATGACAGTGCGTTAGGTGCGTGTTTTCATTTTCGGGGGGGGCAGAATCGCCCATGATTGGGCACAGGCAGGAGTGCCTGTGCTACCGAAGCCCGAGCCGGCCACGGATGGGACGCGGGGACAGAGATGTTGCCCGGGTTCGTGGGGCGCATACATGCAAATCAATGTATGCGCCACCCGCGACTACCAGCTCGTATTGACCCGTAGCTTAAGTGCCTTATTTCGCCGCCTCTCCAGAGGATTCAATGCTCTGTTTAGAATCTTGGTGCTCCTTGCATCGTGGGCGGCTCTCCCAACTCGCCGAGCATGCGGGAAAGCGGTGCCAAAAAAGGCGGCGGTTTTTTCGAGAAGGATTTGTGTTACTGAAAATTTGGGTTTAGGATTCGCGTAGACCCGGAGGGTTGCAGAAAGCACAGATAAAGCACGGGAGTCATTGTGTGCAATTCTCTGCGTCTTTGCTTCCGGCTCGGGAGTTAAGGCCATGGTTAAGAATGCTGACAACGCACTTCGCTTCGTGCAGTTCATGCACCCTGGCGACGAACACCGCCCCGACGATGGGTATTTCAAGTCCTGGAATCGGTGCAAACACAAGCGGAAATTCCTGGTCAGCCCAGGGCTTTGCATTCGGCCTCCAAGCAAGAAGGCAGCCGCTGTTCGTTGGGAGAAAAAACGAGGCGAGCTGGTATTCTGGGGCGAGTGGGAGCCCGAGTCGGAAGTTGTTTGTCGGATCGCGCGGCCAAAGTCACACTACCCGCGATACGTTTACCGGCCCTTCTACGTGGTGCCGGATTGCTACAACGGCTTGCAAAACACCGATCCGTTCGTCTTTGGGGCGTTCCTCTACGGGAACTGTCTGCAGCATAGGAAGGGCGGGCCTACGGAGTTGTGCAACCTGAAGAAGGGCTCTGTAATCGTATTCGGGTCCTGCCTGTCGGACGAGTTTGTCCTGGATACGGTGTTCGTCGTGGGCGACTCGATCCCCTATGATTGCCCCTCGTACAGGTCGGTTCTCAAGGGATGCGTTCCCCCCGCTTACATGGATGTGGTGTTGAAGCCTTTGTTCCAGTCTGGGTGCGGACATAGGGAAGGTTGCTCCCCGGACAAGGGCGATCCATACCGGCTCTATATCGCAGCGACGTCCGACAAGCCCATTGACGGCATGTTCAGCTTTTTCCCCTGCATGCCACGTGATGAGCGCTGCGAGCGCTTTGGGCGCCCGGTGATTAATCTCCGGGGCTTCATCAACGGCAGTCTTCGCCAGGGCTTCTCCCTGAATCGTCAAGTGGACCGGACGAAAATCCACCAGCTTTGGCGATCTGTGGTTAAGCAGGTGTTAGCACAAGGCCTATGGTTAGGAATCGAGGCGGAAATGCTGGAGCGTCGCGGCGCTAAGCGATGAGGGGCGAGCGCGGAGCGAGGCTCGTTTCGGGAAACCACAGTCCCCCAAGGACAGAATCTGGGCCGGCCAGCCCAGCGATGACGTTTCACGAGAGACGAAATAGGGTCAAGGATTACGCACCTCCCGGGCGCAACGAAACCCGAATGCGATGCCCCCGTCGTCACCGGGCACGCTCCCGCTGCGTTGTGACACTCGAATGGTCTTGGGAGCATCGATCCAGCTCCCTCCACGGAGAACTCTCCACGGCGCACCCTCCGGCCACACTCCTCTCTCCGGCCCTTGCGGATCGTCGGAGATTGGTACTAGCCCCGGCGGGATTGGTGACAGTCCCGGTGGGAGCGGTGATGAATTTCCGGCTGGCGAAGCTGAGAATATGGCATAGTATTGCGGGTCGTACCAATCATTCACCCACTCCCACACGTTTCCCAGCATGTCGTAAAGGCCGAATGCGTTGGCACGCTTCAGCGCCACTTCATGTGTTCCGTCACCGCTGTTGTTCGCATACCACGCCACGTCATCAATCGGCCCGTACCGTGGCCCTGTCGTGCCCGCCCGCGCCGCGTATTCCCACTCGGCCTCCGTGGGCAGGCGTCCACCTGCCCATTCGCAGAAAGCAACGGCATCGTTCCAGCTTACGAACACGATCGGCATCTCTTGATGTGCCCAGCCCGCATTGAAATAGGGCGGCGTGGGCATCGACTTCCCCGTCGCGCCGACATACCGCCTAAAGGCAGCTACCGTTACGGGCGTCTGGCCCATCCAGAACCCTTTGTGGATCGTTACTCGATGAGCAGGCTTCTCGTTGTCAGCGCACTCGGTGTCGCCCGGCGAGCACCCCATCATAAAAGTCCCTGGCGGAACCCACACGTACTTGAAGCCGTCCTTGGAGTTCTCCCACACTGTTCCGATTGAAGGGGCGAGAGGTGGGGTTGTCGAGCCGCCGTGAAGAAAGACCGAGGCCAGATACCAGCCCCCGACTCCCAGCAACAGGGCTACGACAAGAGCACCCAGCCATAGGGCCAATCGTGACCTTCTGGCGGCTGCGCGCTTCCTGGCTGGAACGGCGGGGCGGGTATGCGGTGGGGCCGAAGTCGGCATGATCGTGCCCTGGTCACGTAGGGGCGGTTCGCGAACCGCCCCTACCGTCCCCAGCGCGGGCACCCCGGTTTCGGCGAAGGCGCGTGCAAATTCCGCCACCGAACCATAGCGTTGGTTGCGGTCTTTGGTGAGGGCCTTCATCACCACGCCTTCGAGTTGGGGCAGGGCGGGGAGGTCCGGTTTGACTGTCCGGAATGGCGGTGGGGCTTCCTGCATGTGCATGCGCAGGTATCCGACCGGCGTGTCGGACTGAAACGGCGTGCGGCCGGTAAGCATCTCGTACACCACCACGCCCAGCGAGTAAACGTCCGAGCGCGCGTCAAGTTCATCGCTCCTCATGCCGGAAGCCTGCTCGAATGACATATATGCGGGTGTGCCGAGCACCGTACCGGTCTGCGTGTGGGCGCCGGACTCGCGCAGCTTGGCAATGCCGAAATCGACGAGCTTGACCACAACGGGTCGTAGGGGCGGGTCTTGTGCCCGCCCGGTGTCGGCAATGCCGACGGGAAGGGCAGGCACGAGGCCTGCCCCTACGTCGTGGGCGCCCGCCAGGGGCGCCGCTGCGTCGTCGGGGTACGTCAGGAAAATGTTGTCGGGTTTGAGGTCGCGATGAATGATGCCCAGCTTGTGTGCGGCGTTCAGTCCTCGCGCCGCTTGCTGGAGAACTTCCGCAACCTCGGGCACGGGAAGTTGACCCCGGCGCGTGAGGGCTTGGCGGAGGGATTCGCCTTCCAGAAACTCCATGGCGATGTAGGGTGTGCCGTCATCGGCCTGGCCGGATTCGTAAATGGTGACGACGTTGGGGTGGTGAATGCGGCCCGTGGAAGCCGCTTCATTCTGAAAGCGCAGGATGAAATTGGGGTCATCCAGGAGCTTGCGGCTCAGAACTTTGAGCGCCACCGGCCGGTTGCCCACCGCGATCTGCTCGGCGAGGAAGACCGCACCCATGCCGCCCGCGCCTAATTGGCGGACAAGCCGGAATCGGCGCGAAAGGCTCACAGCGAGTTGGGCGTCGATCTCAGTCACAGCGGCAAATCCTCAGCGCGGCGCTTGTAGCGGCGGTCTCCGACCGCCGTCGTCGATCGGAGATCGACGCTACAATTCCCGGCGGTCTATGACCGCCGGCGCGTTCTTCCGTAGGGGCGGCCCTTGTGGCCGCCCTAGGGCAACCACGAGGGTTGCCCCTACGAGGCTGCGCGCCGTCGTGCGGACAGAAATCCCTGTCGTCAGGATACGTTCTCAGGCATTGGGGGCAGGCGCGCATCGGGCTCCTTGGCAAGTCTAAGTAGCTGCCCGGTGCCGCGGATAATACTACAGCGAGCGTGAAGGGTACAACCGCCGAGCACTAAGCGAGGCAGCAAAGGGCCCTCCCTCCGGCCCTGCGACTTTTCAGCGGTGTGGGTTGTTGCCTCACCGTAAATTCGATAATCCGAAGAATTTTTTGCTTGACTTCGGTTACTCTAATGTTATAATAGCGTTGGTACTTAGCGCCCCGACTCGGAAGAAGCTACTGGCAGGAGACAGGAGACAGGAGACGGGGGCTAGGATCCGGGATTCAGGAGTCAGGAGTCACGCAGCAGAAGGCGGTGACTGAAGACTGAAGACTCAAAGCAGACCGAAGAACGCTGCTAGCTGATGGCTGATAGTCGAATGACGATTGCTGATCCCTGGTCGCGAACCCGATTATGTTAATGAAAACACAGGATGTTAGCGATGATTTAAGAGATTTTTCCGGCTCCTCGCCATTCTTTAACCCATTGAAATCAGAGGAGTTGGTGGATTGTCGCCCCGCCACGGGAGCGTCGGCAAAAAGATGTTAAAAATGAAGGATGACCCGACTATGTGCTTGAAAACACAGATGAGGGTGACAAAATATACCACCGATTTACCTCACTTATGGATGAAAATGTGCGGGTTATGCGATCTTCGGGATTACTTGATGATATGAAGGGAGTTAGCAGCTAATTTCACGATGGAACGGCATCGCCAAAGGGCACGTTCCGGAACTCGGGGTTCTGGGTCTGGGAAGGAAGAATTCCGAATCCCTTATCACGAGGACCAGGGTTCGACATCTGTAGGAGATGGGCGCGGGCTGATAGGATTTAGGAGTTAGGAGCTAGTATCTCGGAGGCGGCGGATTGACGGTCCAGGAGTGCGAAGAATCTATCCAAGAAGCGGGCCAAAATCATCAAGGAGCGGCGGCTTTGCCGTGCGAGGTGGAGGAAGTCCGGGAGAAGCTGAGGTCTGCGGGCCAACTGAGCGAGGATTTGGGTGATCCGCACCTGTCCGTGAGCATCCATCGCGGCTTCAAAATCGCAGGTCATGGGCATTTCCACTGGGTCGAGAATGACGCGTAGGGCGAGGGAGGGGATGCCGCGCGTTGACCATAGTTTCATCAAGGGCAAGCTTTCCATATCTGCCGCGTCGCCCAAGTTGGCCAGACGCTCTTTTTCCGCGATCGTGCGGGCAATGCGCGGCAGCGTCAGCAGCACGGGCGCCGGCTTCGCTCCGCATTGCACGGCGAGATCGATGAGGTTCGAGTCGCCGGGGATGCTTGCCTCGCCCCTACGGCCAGACACCGATTGCGCAACTAGCAGGTCCCCCGGGCGCCACTCCGGTTTGAGGCCGGCGGCAACTCCCGTCACGATTCCCAGGGAGGGTGTGAATTGCGTCATCACATCATCGAATTGGTGAGTGTCGGGCGCGCCCGCTCCGACAAGCGCCACGTACACTTCGGTGCTGCCGAAAGAGGTCACAGAGACGGGGTGCGGCGAATTTGCAACCAAGTGAAAGCGATGCCTGCGCCGCCAGGGAGTAAATTCGTCCTTTAGGGCAAAGGCAACCAAGACTTTGTTCATCATGATTCAGTAGATTGCGGGTGCGTTGTAGCGCTGACCTCCAGGTCAGCACGTAGGGGGCTCGCGAGAAATGCCGACCTAAAGGTCGGCGCTACACCAGCCCCTCAGGCTGCGCATTCACGGGCCGAACGATTCCGAAGGGGAATCTTGACGTAACCATTCTCACTGTACCAGCGAATGGCGCGCTCCAGGGCGGCTTCCAGAGGGCCAGGTCGAAACCCCAATCCGTGGCTGGCCTTGGAGCAATCCACAAACATCTTGTGCCGAGCCAGGCCCACGAGGCTCGTGGGATTGACAATGACCCCGGGTTGGCCGTTACGGGCCACTTCCAAAGCTTCGGGCTCAGCAAGGAATCTCGAGCGCTTGTAATGCCCGATCATGTCCTTCAGGCGCAAGTGCGTTTGTTCGTCCGGCAATCTCCTGGCGTGGGGGGGGACAAGGGTTCCCACGCTGCTGGTGCAAATAAATCGGCCAATTTGCGCTCGGCGGGCTGCGAGCAGGTTGCGCGTGCCGGTGACATTACTCTCGTAGATGTCCTGGGGATTTTCCGCCCACAGCCGGTAGTCGGCTGCGACGTGGTAAACGCACTGCACGCGCCGCAACCGAGCAGGGAGGGAATGGGTTTCTTGCAGATCTGCGTAAGCGAACTCTGCCGGAAGCCCTTCCAGCGAGCGCACGTCACGTTGCGGGCGAATCAGTACTCGAACCTGTTCACCTTGCGCGATTAAGAAGCGTGTTAGGTGGCTTCCGATGAATCCGTTTGCGCCGGTAATAAGGGAGAACATTTTCCCGTCTCATGGCCATTTGCCTGACGGCGACCATTGTTTCCCCCGGAAAGTTGCCACTTGAGCAGCCTCCAGGTATCGCGCAGTCTCCGATTGGCCCCCAACACTGCGGAGGGCTCATATCCCACGTGCACCATGCAGTTTTCGCAGCGGGGGTCACGCCCGCGGCCATACTCTTCCCAGTTCGTTTTTTCGATGAAGTCCTTAAACGTTGCATAATGGCCGTCGGTGATCAGATAACACGGCGCTTTCCAACCCCTTGGGTTGTAAGTGGGATTTCCCCAAGCGGTGCACATCAAGTCTTCGCGCTCTCCGCGCAGGAAGTCCAGGTAAATCGGAGAGGTCATCAGAGCGTAATTCTCCAAAAGCTTGGTCGCCAAGCGGAACTTTTCATGAATCTCCTGACGCGACATGAAAATCTCTTTGTTTTGCACGGCCGCATAGGAGTAGCTGGGAGCGATAGTGTGGCCATCCACTCCATATTTTCTTAGATACTCGAAGAGATCAGCGATTTCCCGCAGATCGGTTTGCTTGTAAATCGTCGTGTTAGTGCAAACCATAAATCCCGCGTCTTTAGCGGCGCGAATGCCGTCGATGGCCTGCCGGAACACTCCTTTGCGCTCGACGCACAAATCGTGGGTTGCTTCCATGCCATCCAGGTGAACGTTGAAGAAGAAATGCGAGCTGGGTTGGAATTCCTTCACACGCTTTTTGATGAACATGCCGTGGGTGCAAAGGTAGATATGCTTGCCGCGGTCCAGGATTTCGCTCACCAGGCGTGCCAACTCGCGGTAGATCATGGGCTCGCCGCCGCAGATGGAGACAATGGGAGAACCACATTCATCCACCGCCTGCAAGCACTGCTCCACCGTAAGCTGTTCCGTGATGCTTTCCTTGTATTCGCGGATGCGCCCGCAACCCGTGCACGTCAGGTTGCAGGCGTGCAGCGGCTCCAGCATCATAACCAGGGGGAACTTCTCCACCCGCCGCAACCGCTTTCCGGCGATATACTTGCTCAATTGGGTGGTCATCCGAAGCGGAAACCTCATCTGCTCCTCCTGTTTCCATTCTGCGGGGGGAATTCTTCCGGTGAGAAACGCAAGACCTCAAATTCGGATCCGCCATACACCAAATTCCGATATCTTGCCAACGCGTAAAGGGGGAACACATTCCGATAGAGATGGTACCTAAGATAGAAAACGCGCGGGAACCCGGTCCCGGTGAAGGCAGCTTCCGCCCAGGTTCCGTTCTCGCGCTGTTGATCGAAGAGGTAGCTCACGGCCTGCTTCACCGCGGGCTCGGAGGTTTCGCCGGCCGCCAGCAAACCGATCAGAGCCCACGCCGTTTGCGAAGCCGTGCTGCGGCCACGCGCTTTCAATTCCGGATCATCGTAGGACGCGCAGGATTCGCCAAAGCCTCCATCCGGATTCTGCACGGCTCGGAGCCAAGCCACCGCCCGCTGGCTTTCCGCTTCCTTTTGCAAACCCAGAGTCTCCAGCGCTCTTAATGCCCCGCTTGTGCCGTAAAGGTAATTGACCCCCCACCGGCCATACCAGGGACCTTCGGGAGTCTGATCGCGCCGGAGAAATTCCACCGCTCTTTGAATTCTGGGATCGGAAGCAGGCCATTTGAGCCGACCCAAGTATTCCAAAACCCGGGCCGTCAGATCCCCGGTGGAGGGGTCGATCATGGCATTGTGATCGGCGAAAGGAACGCGCGTCAGGAAGGTGGAATTGTTGTCGCGGTCAAACGCCCCCCACCCGCCGTCGCGGTTCTGCATACCGAGCACCCAGGCGGTGCCGCGACGCAAGGCTTGTTCCAGCCGCGCGGGGTGGGGATAGGCGACGCGCTGAAGCGCCATCAGGACAAAGCCGGTGTCATCCACGTCCGGATAGAAATCATTGCGGAACTCAAATGCCCATCCCCCCGGGTCGACATTGGGATTGTTGATTTGCCAATCTCCGCCTCCCAGCACCTGGTGGTCGAGCAGCCAACTGGCGGCTTTGACCAAGGCGGGGTGGTCGGGTGGCAATCCGGCCTCCTGGAGGGAAAACATCGTCACGGCGGTATCCCAAACCGGGGATACACACGGTTGGAGGCGCAGCGTGTCGCCTTCTTCGATTTCAAATTGCGCAAGATGCCCGATTTCCCGCGCCGTGAGGGGGTCATCGGCAGAGTAACCCATTGCCCGCAAAGCGAATACCGAGTTGACCATGGCGGGATAGATCGCACCCAGCCCCTCCGTGCGCTCCAGGTGTTCCAAGAGCCACTGCTTGGCGCGGCGGAGCGCCCGCTGGCGGAGGGGCTTCCAAGGGAGCTTCTCATGCCATTTGAAGAGCCGGTCCAGCACCAGGAAGAAATTACGCCAGCTCACGAGCCGACGGTCCCATTCGAAAGCTGGAATACGCCCGGAAGCGTCGCGAAAGAGTTCGTGCACACCGGCATTCGGGGGCAAATCCCAATGTGGTTTGCGCGCGTATACGAGCATCAAGGGAACGACGATGGCGCGCGTCCAGGATGACATCGAATAAATATTCAATAAGAACCAAGACGGCAGAAGGATCAGCTCCGGCGGTATCGCCGGCACGTAAGACCAAGGCAGTACACCACCCAAGGCCAAATAGAGGCGCGTGTAGGAATTGGTTGCCTCGACTCCGCCTAAGTCGTGAATCTGGCATCGAGCTCGCGCCATGTGGGGAGCGGCAGGGGAGTCCCCTGCCAGTTTGAGGGCGACGTAGGCTTTGACGGTGGCGTTGAGCTCCGACGGGCCGCCCGCGTAGATATTCCATCCCCCATCGGGGAGCTGCCGGCGGCGAATGTAATTTGCCAGCTTGACGCACCGGCGGCTATCTAAGAGTCCCAAAACAAACAGAAAGAAGATGTAATCCGATTCCAGGGTGGTGTCGGCTTCGAGTTCTCCTATCCAGTATCCCTCCGGGGCCTGCAAGGAGAGCAGGTGGTCCGTGGCGCGCTGGATGACCTCCTGAAGGTTTTCGTCGAAGCGGACTTCAGCGTAAGTGAGCCTCTGCACTCCCCGTCGCGGTTCCGATTCGGCCTGGTTTCGTGGTTTCATGAAGTGCTCAGGTTCTCCCTGTCGATTGCCCGAATTACGCCGGCACAGAATCCTCGCGGTTGCAGCAGCAGAAGAGTTGCTTGATAGGCACTGGGCAAGTTTTCTCCTTCAGCGGTCACGGCCACTCTCTGGTTTTTACTTGCTGGAGGTCCTCTTCAAGCCCTGCCCCGACTTAACCCCGGCCTGAAAAGACCATGCAGGACAATCGAACCATAGAAAGTTTAACGTCTGCTTACGAATATTTCAAGCTTCTTGCTATAAGTCAATTTCCGCCAAACCTTTGATGCCGTTTGTGGACCGCAGGATGGCAGGGCATAGGATCGCGGCCAACGGGGGGAGACCGGTAACGATCCGAAAGGCCACTGGGCTATAGTGGTGCGGCACCCCGTCTCGGCGTGTGCAAGGTTAAGAGGTTTGGGGACATCATGTTACGACGCCAAAGCGGCTTGGAGCATCGCCCGAGTATAGCCCACGTTGTAGGTGTAGCCGACGTAAGACCCTCCGCCCGGGTAATGGGACTTGAAGCCAGCGACTTCGCGGTCGGCGTCGAGCCCCCGGGGGTGTTCCGGGTAGATTAAGCGTGGATACTTCTGCCGGACCAGTTCCTTCATCACCGCGAACATATCCACCTGGCCCTCGTCGAGAAAGACCTCCGTGTATTTCTCGCGCGGCGTCTCGACGCGGACGTTGCGGAAATGCACGTGATTGATGCGGTCGCGGCTTCCGAAATAGCGGCACACTTCCACCGGATCTTCACCCAATTCCTGCGTTACGCCGCAGTCAAAAGTGATCCCGCTCGACTTGCTGGGAACGATCTCAATCAGGCGCTTCCAGCCCGCCAGGTTTCCCATGATCTGTTCCGACCCGCGGCTGATAGGCGCCGGCGGATCGTTGGGATGCAAAGCCAGCCGGACTCCGGCCTGCTCCGCCACCGGCACAACCGCTTTTAAGAAATAAGTGATGTTTATCCACATTTCTTCCAGGGTATGGGCGCCCTCGTCCGGAAGTGGCGGCAGGTCTTTGACCCGGTTGTAATCAAACGCCGTCAGGCCCGCGCCCGCCCTGCCGGTTTCCGCGTAGTAGCCTTCGACCAATCGGTGAGCATAGAAGTTGTATTCCACCACCGGTACTCCTGCCGCACCCGCCGCCCGGATGGACTGCTGAACCTTTTGGATTTCCGCGTCGCGGCCAGGCCTGCCGTAGAGAGTATTGGTGAACCCCGAGATCATCAAGTTGCCCAAGGCGAGACCTCCCGATTTTAGGCGGTCCACAAGGGCGCGGATTTGGCTCTCCTCCCATGGGATCCTGCTCGGCCCTCCCATGGCGACATGGTTTACACCTAGTTGTTTTACACGCCGCAGGAGAGCTTCATCCCAATGGCCTGCTGCGCCCATCCCATTAATATCCAGGCAGATCTTGGGTGTTTCGGGGCCCTCCTGGTGCAACTCGGGTCGGCCTGCCCCACGCGGCGTTGAGCTCAGCAGGACGGTCGCCCCCACGGTTTTCAGGATGTTTCTGCGGGATACTCGGGAGTTCATGATTGCTTCCTTTCCTCAGTGACGGATTAGATTTAAGCGATGGGCGAGAGCGGTGGAGAATGTTCGCGTCCTTCGGGGAGATTCTACAACTTCTCGCGGTTTTTGGGGAAAGCGGTTCGGAATTATCCGCCGCGGCGACAGCATTGAGTTTGAAGAACCCAAGCTTTAGCGGTTTGGCGGAGGCGGTCATTCCTTCCATGCAGTGACACCCGATGGTTGTGTTCGAAATGTAGATGGACAATTCCTGGGGCCGGGTCGGCCCGGCCCAGGAAATTCCCGTTTCAGAATCCCACGCGAATGGTTTTCACCTCGAAAGGTTTCACGGGCACAATTACTTTTGTTCCCTTGATAGCAAATGACTTCGAAGGTACGAACTTATCCCATTCCATCATGTCGGTTTCACGCGCGGTCCGTGGATTGCGGGTGAAGTTGAGGACGGCGGTAGCGGTTTTGTCCTCGGTGTCATACAGACGGACGATGTACTCGTTGGAGTCTTCCGCTTTCTTAACGGATTCCACGGTGACGCTCGAGGGGGCCACGTCGAGCACGCTGTACAAGGTGGCAAGCTGCCCGCCGTGGGAGGGCTCGGATTTTGCCAATAGCGGTTCGTTGAACTCAGCGCCTCGCCGCGTCGCATTGGCGTCCTGCCAGCCGCCGCGATGAGGAACGAGCGCGTACGTGATGTGGTGGATGCCCACGATCGGGTCGTCCGATTGGTCTGACCAGGTGTCAGGCATCGAGGGGTACCCTCGGCGCGGACCGCGGATCAGGCTCATGCGCAGCGTATTCTCCTGGTACGAGAATCCATACTTCGAATCGTTGAGCAGAGTGACCCCGTAATCTCCGGGCTGGTTGCTGACATCCGCCCAGCGTTGCCCTGCCACTTCAAATTTGGTGCGATCGGCGATCTCCCATGCCCGTGGAGGCGCCGTCATGCGGATGCCGGGGTCCTCTTTCAACGTGTAATCGAAACGTTGAATGGCGCCATAGGGAATCTCGTAGGTTGCGTAAACACTCTTGAGATTGACCGGAAAAGCCACTTTGGCGAAGCGGTACTTTTCATGCCAGTCGACGCTGAGTTCGAAATCCACTCGATCCGCGTCGCTGTATAGAACGATATTCTCCACGAACGCTGAATCGCCAAAAGACTTCTTCACTTGCACGACGGCGCGGATAGGGCCGGTTTCGACGATCTTTACACTCTCGGCTTTATCCAGTTTATTATCCGCCCCAAGATAGATATTCCACGCCGGCTCGCCGGCGGGGGCCTTGGGGGGCTTGTCTTCCCAGACTTCCAGCGCCGCGCCAGGATTGTCCTCACGCAGGAAGTTTGTATCCATACCTCTCTTCTTCAATGACCTCAGGTTGCCGGAGTCGGGGTCAATGACAACTTCAACCTGGCTGTTTGCCAAGGTGAGCCCCGAGACCACGAGGTCAGTGGCAAACTTGGGCTGCTCTTCGCTGGCCACCATGCGATATTCCTTGTACCCCATTCCCGGCACTTTTTCGGCGAAGAACAAGGCCTTCCCGGTTTCTTCCTCGAGCTGGTAGGGCACGGTGCGCCCAGCGGCGTCGACGATCTTGAAGTGTTTGAGCCCGGCGAAGTACCCCGCATCCAGGGAAACGATGCCGGTCCTTTCCCACGGCAAGGAGTTAAAGATCAAGACAGCGTGGCCCTCGCCCTGGGTGTTCACATGCTTGGCAATGGTGGCGAGAGCGGAGTTCAGCACCTTTCCGCCCGCATACTGGATATCGCCATAATCGGTCGCCGCATCAAGATAGACTTCGGCAAACGCGGAACCATCAAGGTTGTCGTGAACCTGTCCGAAGAGCACTTTTTCCCACAATTGCTGAATGTTGTCCTGGGGATAGGGCTGGCCGAATTGCGAGGCGAGCAAGGAGAACTTTTCCGCGTTCATCAGCAGCACTTCGCACCGTCGATTGTCGCGCTTTACCTGCGAGTCGGTTGTAAAGGTCCCGCGGTGGGTCTTAACGTAAAGTTCATCGTCCACCACCGGAAAATCCTTGCTCTGGGGGAGGGCTTGGATTTCATGGAAGTAATCCAGAGCTTTGCTGAAGCGGACGGTGGGGAAGTTGGGGTCGTGCATCAGCGCCACCGCGCGGTCCATCATGTCGGGCATGGGCCCGCCCCCGTGATCGCCCTTCCCATACAGGATTAAGAGCTTATCCACATTGTGCATCGACTCGAGGGTTTTCAGGTATTCCAGCATCTGCTCGGGCTTGACCGGCTGGGAGTAGTCACCCACAGTGTGGAAGGCTAGAACCCGCGAGCCGTCCGGTCCCTCCCACCAAAAGAGGTGATAAGGGAAGGGAACGGGTGGGTCATTCCGTTCGACTTGCCATTTCAACTTGTGCGTTAGGAAATAGTCGATCCCGCTCTTGCGGTAGATTTGGGGCAAGTTCCAGTTGAAGCCGAAGGAGTCGGGCAGCCAGCCAATTTTGACGTCGACGCCAAACTTTTCCTTGAAATATCGCTTGGCATAGAGATGCTGGCGCACCAGGGACTCGCCACTGGGAATATTGGTGCTGTGTTCGGTCCACGACCCGCCCACTACCTCCCATTCACCCGAGGCAATTTTCTTGGAGATTTGCGCGAAAAGATCCGGATAGTAGCGCTCTGTCCACTTATAGGCTTGAGCTGCACTCATGGCATAAACCATGCCCGGATGATCTTGTATCATCTTCAAAACACTCTCAATGGTCCGCGGAAGGACTTCATGAATCGTTTCGCTCCGGGGCCAGAGCCACGAAAGATCCGTGTGGGCGTACCCCACCAAATCAATTTCCCCTTCGGGCTTGCTTTGCCCTGTCATGCTCGCAGTCAAGCAGACCAGGACTCCCGCGATCATAAGTATGTAGGCGTAGGATCGGAACCTGGACACTGCAACCTCCATTTGGGCATCCTTCACCAGCCTTCTTCCTTCAGGCTTCTGGAGGAGGATGCGGGATTGGTGGAACAGAGATTTTCTTCATCCGCCGCCCGATAATGTACGACTGAACGCCTCTCCATGCAATCGCGGGATTGAGCAGGTTACGGAAAACTCGTGGAGGCTGTCATTCTGAGAAGCCGCAGGCGATCCTGAACATCGCGAAGGTAGAATCCCGCATTGTTCATTAATACACGCAGAGCGAGATTCTTCACACGGTTTATCCTGAGCGGGCAGAGCGAGATCCTCCGCTTCGTCCAGGACGACAGCCGACGGGCTCTGGGTGACAGCAGTGAAGCGTTTTTCCGGCTTTGAGGCATGGTTTGAAGGATGAATGCCGCGGAAAGGCCCCCGCCCTTTGTGTTACCATAAACTTTCCAGGCCGCTTGGGTGGAATGGGAATCCACCCTGTTGCGGCTGAAGGGTTCTAAGTTCATTTGACCTTGCGGAGGTTCCAGAATGAGTTCCGGTACAGACGCCCTAATCACTACTTCCATCCAAGAAAGTATCAAGGTCAAGCAAGCCTTGCTTGAGGACAAACACCTCCTCAGCCAAATTGCTGAGGTGGTGAAGGAGTTCGTCTCGGCGTTGAGCCAGGGGCACAAGATTCTTTTATTTGGCAACGGGGGCAGCGCCGCCGACGCGCAGCACATTGCGGCGGAGTTCGTGGGGAGATTCCAGATGGAGCGCACACCGCTGCCAGCGCTGGCCCTGACCGTGAACACTTCCGCGCTTACAGGAATTGGCAATGATTACGCCTACGAAAATGTTTTTTCGCGGCAAATTGAAGCTCTGGGCTCAAGCGGCGATGTGGCCGTGGGAATCTCCACGAGCGGAAAGTCCCCCAACGTTTTGAAGGCGCTGGCGGCGGCAAAGGCCAAGGGATTGGTCACTGTTGCTTTGACCGGTAAATCCGGAAGCATGTTGAAGGAGGTCTCACGCTACTGCCTTTGCGTGCCCTCGGATCAGACTCCTCGCATTCAGGAATCCCACATCCTCATCGGGCACATCATTTCACAGATTACGGAAATGGAACTCTTTCCCAAGTAGGCGCCCGGCAATGCTGCACGGGCGGCGCACGCATTGCTTTTGATGTATGCGCCGCACCCACAGGCATGCCCCTTTTAGTCCTTTGCCACGGCGGCCAAAATTTCCTGGGGTGTAGCCGTGCCCGTCCCTTTTTTCATGACCGTAATCGAGGCTACGATATTGCCGAAGCTGGCGGCCTCCAGGGGGTCGTGCGTAACGGCCATGGTCAGCGCGGTTCCCGCGGCGAAGCTATCGCCGGCTCCGCAGATGTCCACGGGTTTCTCCACCGGTCGTGGCTTGGACCAGGTTTCTTTGCCTTCTTCGATGACCAGCGCGCCCTTGGGGCCGTGCGTCAAAAAGAGCGCCTTGGCGCCCAAACTTTCGCGCAGCCGCTTGAAATCCACGCTCCCAAAAAGCGCCTTGCACGCAGCCTCCGCCTCGCTGTGATTCGGCTTGACCATCAAGTTGCGGAACAGGTGCAGGCGCCGGCGCGAATCCGCCAGAAAGATTTTCTCCGGATACCTTGCGGCCAAAGAGATGAGCGACTCGCGCACGGCTGGCGTGACGACTCCGCCCGCCGAGGTTTCTGCTTGGTCGGCCACCAGCACGGCGTCAAATTCTTCAATGGCGGACGCAAGGTTTCCCAGAATTCTCAGTTCCGCTTCCGAGGGGAGAGGCTTGGTGTTGATGAAATCCGCTCGCGGTTGGTCCTCGATGCCGGTTTGACTGTTCAAAAGCTTAGTGTAGGTGAAGGTTTGCCATTGGCGGACCCCCACCATGAGGCTGGCGTCGATACTGCGCTCGGTCAAGGCACGGTCCAACTCGAAGCCAAATCCATCGTCCCCGCGAACTCCCAGCACCGCGACCTTTGCCGGTCCCAAAGCGGCGAGATTATTGGCTACCGTCCCGCCGCCTCCGGGAGTGACTTCCGAGGCCACGATTCCCAGGCGCGGGATGCCGGTTTCAGCCGAGGGCTCCGAGGTGGCGGGATCGTAAGTGCACCACCGGTCCAGGCAGATGTCTCCCACTACCAAGACCCGCTGCTTTTTGATACCGTCGAGGATTTCAGAAACGGTCATGGTTGCAGCTCCAAAAGGACGCGCCGCAAGGCAGCTACGGTCGCGCGATGATCTCCACAGAAATAAAAACTTTCTCCCCCATCGGCCACGGTTCTTACCAGGATCGTTTTGTGGGAACGGAAATAATATCCGGGATCGGTCTTGGGCAATTCGTGGTGAATGTCCCCATGAATCGGTACGAGGTCGAACACCGCGGCAGTGAAATTCGTGATCACTCGTCCCTGCTGGTGAGCCACGTTGCGAACCATCGAAAGCGCCTTCAGATAAACTTCGGGACCCATGATGGCGGAACCAAAGTTTAGCATGATGCCGCCCTCCAGCTTTTCCATGGTTTTGGTGAAAATCAGGAAATCATGGTAGCTGGCGGCGCCCAGCGCCTGGCCATCGCAATTCGGGTGCTCGTGGATGATGTCGTAGCCAATCCCAACGTGCATGGTGGCCGGCACCGAATGCCGATAGGCGGCGGCGAAAATGCTGAGATCTTTATAGGGGAACGTGCTTTCCTCGATCCGCCGGCCCACATTCTCGCCCAGGCCCAGCGATAGCGCCGCGGCTTCGCGGATGATGTCATTCAAATCACCGGTTTCCCGCCAGAGACCGAACTCACCGCTGCGGATGTATCGCGCCACGCTTTCCGTGGAGGCGCCGATGCGCGCCAGTTCGTAATCGTGAATCGCGCCCGCGCCATTCATGGCGATGTGCGTAAGGTAGCCGCGCTCGATGAGGTCGATCACGTAGCGGCTGGCTCCGGATTTGATGACGTGCGCTCCCATCATCAGGATGCGCGCTGCGCCTCTGTTCCGGGCCGCAATTAGCCGTTGCGCCACTGCCTGCAGCTGCGGATGAGAGAATTCGGGCGCCGGCTCATCCAGCTTTAAGATGTAATCGACACCCATGTCGTGCTTCCGCTCGCTCAAGGGCTTGATCAGCAGTTGTGAGCGGTCGAAGGTTTCATATTTTGATTTCATCAGGCCTCCTTGAAGCCGACAGCTAACAGCATACAGCCAAAAGTCGGTAGTTAAGTTGATCGAAAGCCCAAAACCGAGGGTCCAGGCGCAGTCCAGGCTCTTGAACCATCAACCGAATATTACTGTTAGCTGTCGGCTGTGAGCTGTCAGCTACGAGTTTGGGAACAACCTTCCCAGAAGTTCGTCACGGCAGAGGAAATTGGGGATGATGAAGTCCGCGCCGACGCTCACCAGGCGTTTACGTTTCCACTCATCCACCACCAGGCAATCAGGCTCTGCGGTGGCCAGCCCCACGGCAGTTCCCCCCACGTCTTTCACATTTTTGATTTCCATGAAGCCATCACCGAACCCGAGCAATTCGTCTCCCTTGCACTCGAGTCCGGAAATCATGCGCCGAATCAGGATCTCCTTGGAAAAACTCTTGTAGTCGTCTTGCGCGCCGTAAATGCCCCCTTGGAAGTATTGCCGAACCTCCAGCAAGTTGGCTTCTTCCAAAGTGTAGACCTCATCGGTGCCGCTGGCGCAATACAATTTCAGGCCGCGATCCCGCAGGGATTCCAGAAAGGCACGAGCTCCCGGCACCAGATACTCTTCCGGCGAAACGGCGCCCCGCCGAAGGTCCTCGCGCCGATATTCGATGGTTGCCATCAGCATTTCATGATACATCCGCTTGTAAGCGTGGGGTTCGAGGGGTTTGCCACCTCGAAGTTCCACTTGGTGGGCAAGTTCTATCATCTGGTAGATTGTCTGTTCGCCGGTCAGGCGCGCCACAAAATCTTCCACCAGCGCGCTTAATGCGGCCTCGCTCTCGCCGGTGTGAAGTTCCATGAGAATTTCCACCATCATCGGCACCATCACCCCCTCCCAACCCGAGCGGATCAGGGAGATAGTGCCGTCGAAATCAAAGAGGCCCACGCGCGCATGGGCAGCAAAAGCATTGGGATGCAGGCATTCAACCGTGCTATTCAAATTGTTAATTCACTCCATGCAGGAGATTTGTTCAACTCGGCTTGCGTGGGTTCGACATCGTATCGGAATCTGCTCCGTAATTCCGCTCCTTAATTAAAGATGGGGCCAGGGGGTGGTTGGACGCTGGGCTGGCTCGCACCTCCCGGTTTCACTTGCCTAAGGCCCGCGTGCCCCCGGCGAAGAAAGGCGGTGCGTCCTCCGGTTTCGTTCCCCACTCCTTGTTGGGCAAGCCCCCGAGTTTGAATCACAAGGTCGCACCCTGGTTCCAGGTATCATAACTGACCCAGGTGTGTTTGGATGGCTTGCCGTTCACCCTCAGGGTTTGGATGTAGGGATTTGTTGTGTAGGCATTTTCCCCTTCGATCTTTATGGTTTTGCCATTTCCCGGACGTATCGTCGCGCTGGGGAAAAGTGGACTATCCAGCGCGAATCCTTCCACCGCGGGATTGGCCGGGTACACACCCCATGCCGCGAAGACATGGCAGGCGGACATGGCCCCCAAGTCGTCGTTGCCCGCTTCGTCTCCGCCCTTATTCCACCAGCCGCCGCAGGCTCAGGAACTTGAGCTCCTGTTGTGCTTCCGTGGTCGCCATGGGGGAATAGTAATAGAAGAAGTCTGCTTCTACCTGGGTGCGGGTGCCCCTCGGAACCTGGAAAGTGAAGGTCTCCTTGCGGGTCACGCCGGGGGGGATGCGTGTATCGGAAATCTCTTTTGCGCCCTTGATGAAGGCCTGCGGCTCGCGCTCGATGGTCGCGCCTTTCGCGTCAGCCACGGTGCGGCGGAAAACGCGGCGCTCGCTCATCGGCGCGCCACCATACGGATCGGCGCGGACTTGCAGGATTAACTGCCGCATGGGAGAACCGGTCGGTACGGAGTGCCCTGCGCCCCGATTGGTGACCTCCACAACGATCCGGAGCGAGCCGCCCTCGTGCGTGGCGGAAAGCTGTGCGTGGAGCGCCTTTTCCAACTGCTGCATCGAGTGGCTGCCCGGAATCTGATGAAGATTGATGCCGACTTGGGCAGTCCTTTGGACGCGCGGGTCCACGACGTTCCCCCGCACTTGGTACATGTGGCACGACTGGCAACTTTGATTGTTGGCGCCGTATGCGCTCTTGCTCCACTCCGAGTAGGTGGTCAGAACTGGAAACCCCAGCGAGTTGCGGTATTCGTGGCAAGAAACGCAAATCAGCGAGGAAGTGTGCAGGGCGGAAAAAATCGTCCCGTGCGCAGGTGAATTCACGTCTTTCCGGGGGCCGCTCTTGACGAGCGAATAGTCGACTATAGCCTTCGGGTTCGGTCCGGTGAGCGTCACGTCCCGCATGGAGTGGCAATAATCGCAGGTGATGCCTTCCCAACTCACTTTCTTGACCAGCGCCAAGTCTCCGCTCGCGACGGCGATGGGTGAATGGCAACTCAAGCACGTCTTGCGGGCCGAGATGCCGTAGTCCGCCTCGGCTAGCTTCATGGCATCTTGGAAGAGGCGACTCTCGACGGCTTGAGAGTGCGCGGACTGCTTCCAGCCTTCTTCGATGGCGCGGTGGCAATCCCCGCAGAACTCCGCGCTGCTGGGAACGGGAAGCTCCCCAGACTGACCCCAGGATGTGGCAATGAATAAGAGTGAAACCAGATAGACCCCGCAAGACAAGCTTCACCTCCGGTGAATTACAGAGGGACTGGACGCTAGTCATGGGCTGGCTTCGGGTCAAACCAAGCCCGCATTAGGGGCAGATTGTACAACAGTTGTTGTTATAAGCAACTGTTTTTCCGGGCGGCAGCGACTCAGTGTCTGCACCAGCGCCAGACCGCCAATTCCCTTCCATCCCAAACCTGTCAAGAACAAACCTCAAAACTGGGGAGGGCAAGCCCAAAGTAAGGTTTGAAATCTGGCCATGGGAGGCGTATGATTGCCGCCCGAGCCAGGTAGCGAGGGGGTAGCGAAACTCCAGGTCCAGATCGTGCACCCTGGGGAGCACGGGCGGTTAATAGGTCATGTCCGAGTTTCGATTTTTGAGTTTCGATGTGAAGGTAAGGAGAGCGCGATGAGTTTCGAGACGTCGAGGATTAAAGTTGGGGTCGCCAGGTTTTCGAGGGCGCTGCTGATGGCGGCGCTGGCGCTCTATGCAGCGGGCGCGGCGCGGGGCGAGGAGCCGCGCTACTTCGCCATTCGCAACGCGCACATCGTGCCGGTTTCCGGAACGGAGATCAAGAGCGGGACGGTAGTGATCGCCAAAGGCCTGATTGTGGCCGTGGGCGAGAAGGTGACGATTCCGCCCGAAGCCTGGGTGATCGAGGGGCACGGCCTGACAGTGTACCCCGGCTTCATCGACGCACTCAGCGACCTCGGCCTAGGTGGCGGCGCGCCGGCGGGTCCGGGTGGTGGCGGAGGCGCGGGACCGGGCCGCGGTCAGGTACAAGCGCAGCCCGTTTCGCAGGGTCCTCAGGATCGCCCGGCCACCACTCCGTGGGTAAATGCCGCCGACGAACTCAAGCCCGACGATAAGCGCCTGGAAACGTGGCGCAACGCCGGTTTCACTTCCGCGCTGGCCGCTCCCATGACGGGTATCTTCGCGGGCCAGGGGGCTCTGGTGAACCTGGCGGGAGATCGCGCCGGGGGGATGGTGGTGGCCGCGCCCGTTGCGCTCCTGGTGACGTTGCGGCCTGTGCAAGGCTTTGGGAATTTCCCTGACTCGCTGATGGGGGTGCTCTCTTACGTACGCCAAGTCTATCTGGACGCCAACTGGTACCGCCAAGCGGAGGCCGTTTACACCGCGCACCCGCAGGGACTGGAGCGTCCCGCTTATGACCGCACCGAGATCGTCATCGACGAAGCGTTGCTTGCCGCGCGTCCGGTGCTTCTGCCGGCCAACACCGCACAGGAAGTGCACCGGGCGCTGGTGCTGGCGGATCGAATCGGAGTACGCGCGATGATTTACGGCGGCCAGCAGGGCTACGCTGCCGCAGACGATCTGGCCGCGGCGAAGGTCCCGGTGCTGATGAACCTGAAGTGGCCGGAGAAAGAGAAGGATTCCGATCCCGATGCAGATGAACCGTTGCGGGAGCTGCGCTTCCGCGATCGCGCGCCTTCGTCGCCGGCGGCGCTGCAAAAGGCGGGCGTGAAGTTCGCCTTCTATCTCGAAGGCACGGGCTCGCCCAAGGACGCGCTGAAGAACGCCAAAAAAGCTATCGACGCCGGGCTGGCTAAGGACGCCGCGCTGCGCGCATTCACCCTCAGCGCGGCGGAGATCCTGGGCGTGGGCGACCGCCTGGGCTCGATCGAGGTGGGCAAGATCGCCAACCTGGTGGTGGCTGACGGCGATCTGTTCAACGAAAAAACCAAGGTTAAGATGACCTTCGTCGATGGCCGCCGCTACGAGGTTCACGAGCCCGGTCGTCCCACCGAACCACCTACGATCAAGTTGACGGGCAAGTGGAAGCTCACGGTGAACGCGCCACAAGGGACGCAGGAAGCCATTGCCGACCTGACGATGGCGCCGGACGGAACGCTGACCGGGTCAGTCACCGGAGCCTCGGGCGAAATCATGGGCTCGATGGGCACCGTCTCTATCTCCGACGGCTGGGTGAGCGGCGCGAAGTTCAGCTTCACCATCAGCCTGGCGATTGAAGGCAATCCATTGGATGTGATTTTCAGCGGCACGCTGGAAGGAGACCAGATGAAAGGTACGGCGAGCGGCGGCGGGGTCTCGGCGGATTTCACGGGCGTGCATCCGGCGGCAACCGGCGGCGTGGCCGCTGATCAGGAGGTGGAATAAATGAAGCGGGCTTTGGAGAGCGGTCCGTCGGCTGACGGACTGCCGTTTTGTTTTCATCGCGCCTTCTGTTCTCGTCGCAGTTTCACGTGGCTCACCGGGAAAAGCGGCGGCTTGCTGCCGCTCTCCACGCTTGCGGCGGTGGTCCTCCTGGCCGTGTGTGCCCTCCCAGTGCAGGCCGCCGATGTGACGCTGATCAAGAATGGCACCATCCTCACCATTACCAATGGGACGATTGAAGGTGGCGACGTCCTGATCCGCGACGGCAAGATCGCCGAAGTGGGCAAGGGCCTGACGGCGCCCGCGGGCGCCAAGGTAATCGATGCGACGGGCCAGTACGTAATGCCGGGCATCATCGATTGCCACTCGCACATCGCCGTGGCAGGCAGCGTGAACGAGGGCAGCGTTAGCGTATCCTCGATGGCGAATATCGCCGACGTGCTGAACCCCGAGGACATTGATATCTACCGCGACCTCGCCGGCGGGGTCACCGCGGCCAACGTCCTGCACGGCAGCGCCAATTCCATCGGTGGGCAGACCCAGGTGATCAAGCTGCGCTGGGGCAAGCCCGCCAAAGACCTGCCGTATGAGGGCGCGCTGCCGGGCATCAAGTTCGCGCTGGGTGAGAACCCCAAGCGCGCCGGGGGTGGCGGTCGCGGCGGGACGCGCCGCTATCCGGCCACGCGCATGGGCGTGATGGACGTGATGCGTGAAGCCTTCAGCGAGGCGCTGGACTACAAGAAAGCCTGGGACGAATACGATCGCCGGAAAGCCGCGGGCGAGCCGAACCTTATTCCTCCCCGGCGCGACCTCAAACTAGAGCCGCTGCTGGAGGTGCTGCAAGGCAAGCGCTTGGTGCACATCCACTGCTACCGCGCAGATGAAATCCTGCAAATGATGCGCGTGGCCGAGGAGTTCCACTTCCAGGTCGCTACTTTCCAGCACGTGCTGGAGGGCTATAAGGTGGCGGACGAAATCGCCAAGCACGGCGCGGGCGGGTCCACCTTTTCCGACTGGTGGGCTTACAAGGTGGAAGCCTACGACGCGATTCCTTACAACGCCGCGCTGATGACCGAGCGCGGCATCGTGGTTTCCATTAACTCCGACGACGCCTCGGAGGCGACGCACCTGAACCAGGAAGCGGCCAAGACAATGAAATGGGGCGGCCTCTCGCACGACGAAGCGCTGAAACTCGTGACGCTGAACCCGGCCATTCAGTTGCACATCGCCGATCGTGTGGGTTCGATCGAGACGGGTAAAGACGCGGACATCGATATCTACGACAAGGACCCCCTCAGTGTTTACGCTGTGGCGCAGAAAGTGCTGATCGACGGGCAGGTCTATTTCGACCGCAAGCAGGACCTTGCGCGTCGGGCCGACCTGGAGAAGGAAAAGAAGGCATTGATAGAAAAAGAGAAGAAAGCGGCCGAGGCTGCGAGGCCGCAGGGCCCTAGGTCCACCGGTCGGAGGCCAGGACCGCCGCCGGGGGCGGCCCAGCCACCGAGCGCACCGCCGAAGCCCCAGACAATCTAGGGCTCGAAAATCGAACTTCGAAATTCGAAACTCGGACGAATTTCAGGTTTCGATTTTCGAGTTTCTAATTTCGAGTTTCGAAAAGGACCGACGAAGATGAAACCCAGACTCATAACCTTTGCAGTGGCGGCAATGCTGGCCCTCGCGCCCTCGCTTCGCACGCGCGCGGCGGCCGGGGCGGGCGCAGGATCCCCAACGCACGTCTATGCCATTCGCGGCGCCAAGGTGGTGACGCTGGCCGGGCCGCCGGTGGAGCACGGCACGGTGGTGATACGCGACGGCAAGATCACCGCCGTCGGCGCCGGCGTTGACGTGCCCGCCGATGCGCAGGTGATCGAAGGCAAGGGTCTCGAGGTGTATCCCGGTCTCTTCGACGCCATCACTGACCTGGGATTGACGGAAGTCGAAGCCGTGAACGCCACCGTGGATACCGCTGAGGTCGGTACTTACAACCCGCAGTTGGTGGCGATGACGGCCGTTCACCCGGCGAGCGAGTTGATTCCGGTGGCGCGCGCGAATGGCATCACGCATGCACTCGCGGCGCCTCTGGGCGGGGGCGGCTTCGGCGGAGAAGGTGAGGTGATCTCCGGACAGGCTTCAGCCATTAACCTCGCCGGCTGGACCATCGAGGAAATGCTCATCCGCCGCTCGGTGGCCATGGTGGTGAACTGGCCGACGATGCAGACCCGGAGCTTCGACTTTGCGACTTTCAGCGTCAGGGAGCGCCCCTTCACCGAGGTGAAGCAGGAGTACGACAAGAGGATCAACGAATTGGCGGACTGGATCGAGCGCGCGCGGCATTACGCGCAGGTGATGGAGAAAGGGTCGGTGGCGAACTACGATCGTGACCTTAAACTCGAGGCCCTGGTGCCGGTGGTGCGAGGCCAATTGCCGCTGCTGGTCCTGGCGGAAGGCAAGCGCGAGATTCGCAGTGCCGTCGAGTTCTGCGACAAACAGAAGCTTAAGATGATACTGGCCGGCGGCTCGGAATCGTACAAGGTAAAGGACCTGCTGGCCACCAAACACATTCCTGTGATCCTGGGCCCGACGCAATCCCTGCCTGGGGACGAAGACGCGTCTTACGATCAGTCGTACGTCACGGCTGGTGAGCTCGCCACCGCCGGCATCAAGATCGCTTTCGCCAGCTTCAACGCCTCCCGTGCACGCCGCCTGCCCTACCAAGCTGCCAATTGCGTGCCTTACGGCCTGCCTTACGAGGAAGCATTGAAGGCCGTGACGCTGTATCCGGCGCAAATCCTCGGTCTCGCCGACCAGCTCGGCACCATCGAGCCGGGCAAGATGGCCGACCTCATCGTCACGGACGGCGACCCCCTCGCGATCCCGACACAGGTGCGTTATCTCTTCATCAAAGGTGAATTGACTTCCACGGATAACAGGCATCTCCGGCTCTACGAGGAATACCGCAAACGCCCAAAAGAACCAAAGTGACGAGTGGATGGCCGTGAGTGACCAGATAATCAGGCCTGTTCCTTACTCCTCTTCTTGATGGTCGGCCGAGTCATCAGAGGCCTGCGGCCCTGTCGACGAAAAAATATCACTTACTCCTTAGTGGGACAAAAAGAGATATTCTTCATAGCTCCGCGAAAACTTCTGCACCCGCATCCCGTGGTTCACTTCCCCCACGTAAACATCTCCGGACTTTCCGACAGCAATGTCGTGTCCCCAGAACAATTGCCCGTCGTGATTTCCAAATGATGACCACTGCTCCATGATGTTCCCGTCCAGGTCCAACCGTGTGATGCGCCCACGACCCGGCAAACGCGGCGACATGTCACCGCCGTCGACCATGTAAAGAAAATCGTCTGAGCTATAGGCGAGCGCCCACGGGCTTCCCAACGCCTCACTTTTCCACTCGGAAATGAATTGGCCATCTCCCGTGAACACTTGGATGCGTCTGTCTGTGCGGTCGCTTACATAAACACGCCCCTCACGATCGAGCACTACGTTATGGACCTCGTTAAACTCACCGGGCTTGTCGCCCGCCCTGCCCCATTCGAAGAGAAACTGCCCTTCGTGCGAAAACTTGGCGATGCGACGGTTCCCGTAGCCGTCACTCACATAAAACCCGTCACGGCCCACCGCGACGTCCGTCGGCTTATTAAAGTGCTGGTGATCCCATCCCGGAGTTCCGGCAACTCCCAGCGACATCCGTAGAGTTCCATCGTGACTGAACTTAAAAACTTGGTGCAGGTCCACATCGGTGAGCCAAATATTGTCCCGATCATCCACTCGCAGTCCGTGCGGGACCACAAACGTGTTCGCTCCCCATGAGTCCAGGAGTTTGCCCGTTGCGCCATCAAAGCACATCACCACCGGCGACCCAATAGCGCCGCTCGGTTTGGCGCCGGAATAGTCGGCACGGTGAAAAACAAAAACGTGCTCATGCGAATCCACTGCCACCCCTGAAACCTGTCCGAGCATATAGCCTTCCGGCAAAATTGGCCACCCGTGCACAACCCGATATGGCGCAAGAAGACCCATTGGTTTGTCCCCTTCCGTTCGCTATCATCGGTCAAACAGCGAAGGCCGCATCGCAGAGAATTGACGCGGAAATCACAAACTCCACTCTGCAAGCCTCCATAGATTTTCCCTCTTTGCCATTCATGTCAAGGAGCTTATGCGCCACGCCGGGAGAAGTCACTTTGCCTGCCACCCTCTTCCCTCCTATGACGAATGTCGCCTCGCCGTCGACAATGTAGAAGACGTCTGTCTCCTTTTCGTGAAGTTCGACTCTACCTTTTTACGCGCGGTGGTCGCCCGTAACGAGAAGATCAGAAGCCTTGACCAAAGGGCCGCAGTGAGCCTGACCTTTCAGTGCGGCCTCTACCTTTTCGTGGCTGATGTAAGTGACCGGGGGTGCCCCGTCACTCCCCGTCAACAAAGCAGCCGTCGTCAAAGGGGCCAAAACCAATAGTGAAGACCTCATCGCTTCATCTCCTTTTCGTGTCGCGTTGTTTTTGCCGGACAGCGCAGGATGAAAAGTATTGCGTCAGGCGCGGGGCTGGTGCTCTATGGAGTTGGTGCACATCGGCGTGATGGACGTTTTCGATTAGCGAAACGACTGCGGCATCCTCGTCAAAATAATCGTCGACAAGGCAGGGTACGGGGTTTTAGTGGATGCGTTGGCACGCAAGATGCCTCCTCTCCTCGCAAGCCGCCAAGAATTGGCCGCGTGTTCGCCTTGCACCCAGGGTGAGCAACCGCATATAAGCAAGATATATCCCAACCGCCTTTGGTCGGGTCTTCCATGGTGGGGCGGAGCGCGACGTTCGTCAACGCGATTGGAAGAGGCTAGCGACCAGCCTACTATCGATACTCACGGGGAGATCGATATGCCCATTTCGCTGAAGCTGCGCAATGTGAGCTTGAGCTTTGGAAAGGGAAAAACCAAACCTCCCAACAAGGTCAGACCAAGCTTGCCCAGTATCTTTCGCGAGTACAGGACGAGAATTTCCAGCAGCACCTATACTCGGCGTGAAGACCATTTGAACGCTGTGGTCCTGGAGTAAGGAGAGAGTCAACCTGCCTTCCATGAGAATCCTCCTTTACGACTCATCCGATTGCTTATACGCAACCAAGGGGGCCATTTCCGACTGGCGCTCTGGCGATAGCGCCTTGGCTCTGGCAGGCCTGCAATCCTATCTTGAGCAGGCGGAGGCCAGGGCGGAAATATGAGAAACCGAGGCGTCTTCCGGGACAAAATTGATGTTGCTCGAAGCTGTGCGAACGTGGAATCCGTTCTCCCGGGAAGCGACGCGAAAGTTCTTCTTGACCTCAAGAACCTCCGAGCAAGCGAAGTCGAAGCTATGGACCTGCCCGTCCGGCGCGGTCTCGCCGACGTATTTTAGGCGCCCCGCAACAACACTAAGCGTGCCGCGGCAATAGGGTCCATTGTCACCGGGCGCTTTGCCGGAGTGCATGTGGTAGACGCGGAAACTGAGTACGGCGGCGGGAACTTGTCGCGCGCGCCGCGATTCCTCGTCCGCCTTTTCGGCGCTGGCAAGCTCAGCCTTCAAATCTGCGACGGCGCTCTCACCGGGCAGCAGTTGCGCCAGCAAGTCTGCGATTCGATGCGCGGTCGTGAAGTCCTTGCTCGAGATCGCCTGTTGGACTTGGTACTTTCCGCCTTTGATGCTGCTTTCCAGAAGCGTCCGTGAATAGTCGTTCGCGGGGTCGAGCGCCAGCGCCTGCTTCGAATAGGCGATCGCGCTTGTATCCCGAGGCTCGGCATAGTTACCTTTGGCGTAGGCCTCACGGGCGAGATTCTGAACACTGGCAAGCACCGCAGTCTTGGGATCCAATGCCGGCGTAGCCGCTACTGGCGTCGCTGCGGGCGCGGCCTTCACGCGGCGGGGTTTCCTGGCCGGAGCAGGCGCTAGGGGGCTTTCTTCGGGCAACTCGGAAAGCGGGGAGGAAGTATCTACAGACTCGGGGGTCGGAGCTGCGATTTCAGCCGTGGGCGCGGGGCTGCGCACCTGCTGCGCCGTCACATTCCCCACACGAGCGCTCTGTGCCTTTCGATGCAATAGATACCAGCCTGCCGCCATACTGATGGCAAGCAGCAAGCCGGCAATCCCGCCGGCGATAACAAGGGGGAAGGGCCTTTTAGGTTGTGCAGGGGACACTGCCTCCTCGCGGACAAACACACTAAGCGGCACAGGCACGATCGGTGTTGGTCCGGGAAGCGGTTCGGCAATTTCGCGCGGTGTGGCAGTCGGGTGCAACGGTGCAGCCACGGTATTCGGCAACAGACCGACGGTGACTTTTGGGGGTTCAGCAGCCAGAGCCTTCGGCGCGAACACCTGGGCCGAAGTTATCGGGGTTGGCGCGCGCGGTGGCGCCGCAAAAGAGGGCGGTGATGCCCGCAAGGTCATGGGGGGGGTGGCTGACTTCCCGGCTCGCGCTCCGAGCTGGTTTGCCTGCGGGGAGGTTACGATGTTCAGTGGCCGCGTCTTCGAGGCTTTCTCCTCTGGGCGAGGAGGCACGGGCGGCGAGGCCGCATACGGCGGCGGGGCTGGTGACGAGGTTACTTTCGCAGCAGGGGGCCCGGTGATATCCGGTGCGGGTGAGGAGGTTACGATGTTCAGTGGTCGCGCCCTCGAGGCTTTCGCCTCCGGGGGAGGAGGGACGGACGGCGCGGCCGCGTAAGACAGCGGGGCGGGTGACGCGATTACCTTCGCAGCAGGGGGGCCGGTGGGATGCGCGGCGGAAGGCACAGGTGGTGAACTCTGCTTGGAGACAACCGGATGACCAGCCGCTGCGGGTTTAAGCCATCCGGAAGATGCGGCCTCGGCGACGGGAGCTCCACACTGCTCGCAGAATTCCCCGCTGAGATCGAGCGCGCCCTTGCAGAAGCGACAGGTCGGCTCACCGGCTGCGTGGGGTGTAAATCGCGGCATTTCTTCCGCGCGCGCCAACTCGAGCGGAGGACGCGTGGCATCCGCTTCGAATTGCGGAGAGGTCGGCTCTCCCTCGCTGACGGGGGTCCCGCACTGACTACAGAAGGAAGTCCCCTCGAGAAGCGGTGAACCGCACTCTGGGCAAGAGGACATGCTGGCCAGGCCCCGATCCATTAAGTGATCCTCTCTAACCATCCGCACAGACTTACTCCCCCTGTATGCCAGCACCGTGCAAATGCGTCATTCACTTTGGCCATCCCACAAGCCGGTTGCGGTAATCCGCAACCAGGGATGGACCGGCGATGTTAAACTACCTCTACCCTATGCCTATGTCTACAGTACTAAGGTCCTATCTCGGCGGGTATGATTTCTCTATACGATACAATATACTGTGCCGCAGTTAAACCCGTATGCTACTGGTGGGACAAGATCGATCATATCGTTGGTGAGAAGTCGTGGAACGTTCAAGCCGATTGAAAAGAAGATCGCAAGGTGGCAACGATTGGGTCGTCGCTGTAAATCTTGCAGCCATATCCCCCAACTACCTTTCGCCCGAAGGCGAGGGCATCCCACTTCGATGGCTGCTGATTGAAGGGCGGTGATTCTGCCCGCTCATGCTCCTGCTCGGGCTCGACAATCCCGAGTTTTTCTTCCAGCCATTTCGCCACGAGGCGCCGATGGCTACGCACCTTGAACGAAGCCCAACACAGAATGATGGCATTGGGGCCAAGGTCTTCAGCAACTTGCTTTGCGTCGAGCGAATCAAGCGGCTTGCGGTATTACCGGTCAAACAGTTCTGGGTCTTTCGCTTTCAGAAGCCAACGGGGCGGAGCCAGAGGCATGTAGCGCTTTCCCCGATAGAACTTGGGCACCCCCAGGCTAACGGCCACCGCCTCAGGATCCCGAATTGGCATTGCGCATTTGGGCCTTATTCGCAGCGACTACGGGATAATGGATAAGTCCTCCTTTGGGACAGCCAAAAACAGATTGGCACGGTCAGGGGACTTAACAGGCCGAATCTCTCACAGCGCCGGAATTATCTGCGCGGCCGCAACCTGGAGTGAGGCGAGCGAATAAATTCCTTCGCGAACAGGCGGAGAGTAAATTCCATGCAACGATACGGGAGTTATCGCGGGGTGGTTCGAACCGAAGTGCCAACTGCGGCCACCCTCCCGGTGCGTTCGAATAAAGCTGCGCGAGAATAGCCCATCGCATGCCCGAATCCGGAGATTGCCTCATTTCATGAAAGGGCACGCAAATCTGAAGTACAATATCGTTGCATTGACCTCCGGGCTCTTAAAGACCTCAAATCCGAGTTTTGATATCAGAGAGGACTTGTCGTGATTTCTCAAGCCAATATCCTGCCAATAACCCCAATGGGGGCAAATCTCGTAAACGGTGGGGGGGCGACGTTTCGTGTCTGGGCGCCCCGGGCGACTGCTGTCTACGTCAATGGCACCTTTGGAGGCACGCCGCAGACTGGCCAGACCGACGATTTGCTTATGGCGAAGGATGCCAATGGGTACTGGACTGGCTTCATTTCCGATGCCCAGGATGGCGACCCCTACCATTTTTGGGTGGTAGGCGCGGGATCGAGCGGTTACAAACGTGATCCGTATGCACGAGAAATGGCGACGGACACTCCGTTTCCGACCTGCAGTTGCCTCATCCGTTTAGGGACAGCCTATCCATGGCACGATTCGGCATTTGTGACGCCGGACTTTTCCAACATGATCGTGTACCAGTTGCATATCGGAACCTACGCACCCAGCGCGCCGGGCGTGGCATCGACCTTTCTCGACGTCATCGGGAAGATTGAGTACATGGTGGCGCTGGGGGTCAATGTGCTTCAGCCACTGCCTATCGATGAAATGGAAACCGACCCCTCGATGGGGTACAACGGCGCGGACTATTTCTCCCCAGACTTCCCCTACGTTGTGTCCGGGCAAGGCGCTCTGTCCGGATACCTCGCCACTATCAATGGCCTGCTCGCCGTGAAGGGCATTGCACCGATGGGAATCCAGGACATCGCTTCCGGGCCCGCGCAACTGAAGGCCATGGTGGATCTGTGTCATCTTTACGGCATCGCGGTGGCCTTCGACGTCGTGTACAACCACGCGGGCGGATTCATGGGTGACGATCAAAGCCTCTACTTTTGGGATCGGGCTGCCGATATCAGCGATAACAACCAAAGTCTTTACTTCACCAACCAGGGGCTCGCCGGCGGCCTTTCCTTCGCCCTTTGGAATAACGATGTCTGCCAGTTCATTATCAATAGCGCGCACTATTACATTGATGAATTTCACGTTGACGGGTTCCGCTACGACGAAATCAGCGCGCTCTTGTCCATGAATGAAGATTCCGGCTGGAGTTTTTGCTGCGACCTCACCAGCACCCTTCGTTACATCAAGCCCCGGCTGCTGCAAAATGCCGAGTATTGGCCGTACGAGTTCCAGAACTATCCGCGGCCGGCACCCTTGATCGTGACGCCGACGAGCAGTGGCGGCACGGGCTTTGACGTTTTGCAACACGATGGATTACGGAGCGCCGTCCGCACCGCCGTCCAGCAAGCGTCCTACGGCCAGAGCGCCGCGGTCGATTTCGACGCCATCGCCGGCAATCTCTATCCCCAGGGCTTGGCGCATGGGTGGCAGGCGGTCCCATGTGTCGAGAACCACGATCTCGTGGCGGTGGGACGAGACCCGCGCCTTCCCGCGCTGGCCGACGGCTCGAACGCGCGCTCCTGGTACGCCCGCAGCCGCTCGCGCTTCGCCACCGGACTCCTGTTGACGGCGCCAGGGATACCTCAGCTCTTTATGGGGCAGGAATTTCTAGAAGACCAGCAATGGAGCTGCGATCCCGCCGCGTCGGCCAACCTCATCGATTGGGGCAGCCTCGATGCCGGCACTGACCAGGCCGCGGTGGATCATCTGCGCTTCACTCAGGATCTCATCCGGCTGCGGTGGAATCAGCCGGCTTTGCGCGGTGACAATGTCAATGCCTTCCACGTCCACGACCAGAACCGCGTCATCGCCTTTCACCGCTGGCTGGAGGGTACAGGGAACGACGTCATTGTGGTGGCAACCCTTGCCGAAACTACCTGGTACAATTACGCGATGGGATTCCCGTTCCCTGGGCCGTGGGTGGAAGTCTTCAACAGCGACGTCTACGACAACTGGGTTAATCCGATCGTAGCGGGCAATGGAGGAGGGATTTCGGCATCTGGAGGTCCGCTGCACGGATTTAGTGCCTCGGCGAATATCGTGATTCCAGCTAATGGAATGGTGGTATTTGCCCGCGACGCGGGAAATTGACTCGCTGTTTCCGCCGCTCAGTTCCCAGCACCCCAACAAACCACGGGATAGTTCAAGTTACCACGCGAGATGGCACAAACCTTTACCGTTGATTTGCCAATCCGCCTGCGAGCGATAAACCTGTAGCGGCGATTTCCTGTCGCCAGCAAGAGGGTTCCGAAGGCCGATGCCGATTATTTCCTGCGCCTCCTCAAAATCCCTCGCTGCTTGGGGCCATGACGGAGCTGCCCCTGACCGTTGTGAACCCCTCTCCGGGAGGGGAAACCAGTGCTGCCGACTACCCGGGTCATACGGGGCATTCTTTCTCGTGATCACGCTCACCAGTTCCGGGCTCCAATACACTCCCGCCACCTCTTCCAGCGGGACGTCCGGGCCAACGGGTGGATCGGTTGTATCCGATGACAGCCTGCTCTATACAGACACCGGCCAAGTCGGGGTCCCTCGACTCAGTCGCTTATTGGAACTTACAACGTCAGCTACATGTATGCTCAGAGTGTTGTCCCCGACGACTCCTTGGGGCGCACGTTTTACGTCACTGAGATTGCTGGTTGCGCCGCAGTGCCTACGTTGGAGTCTGCGCCTTTGACCAGAGCACATTCAACCAGACGGGGAGTGTGAATTTCTCGTATTTGTTTGCGCTGGGCCTGGGAGGTCTGGCGCGCTGGGGGAATGACGGGTTCGCTTTCTTAGTAGACAACTTCCTCGTTCCAGAGATTTCTAGCACCAGCCAGATCATCAGTTTCCGGAGTGGCATCGCTCATGTGACAACGGGCTCTAATCCCGAACCGAGCCTCACTTTTTTGAGTGCCTCCGTTGTCGGAGCGCCGCTTGGCTGCGGCGCAGAGCCCGAGGTCACCACGAGCCCCCGAAGACCGTCATCATGACGAACCTGGGCAAGACGCCGCGGCCGAGATAGTGCAGGGCGCTCAATCTCGGCCCATGATCCACGGGCTTAAGGCTGCACGGGCTCGCCTGCCCGAGGCTTGGCGGGGAATATGGTTTCTTTTCTGGGTTGCCGTGGCGTGGATTTGCGCTTGACGCAGGGCACACTTCCCCTGCAAGGATTCTCGATCTCTCCTCAACAGCACCCGGAGTCTAGCTCTATCTCTTCTTCTTCGGTTTGGCCTTCGGTTTCGGTTTGGGTTTCGGTTTCGGCTTGGGCCTATGTATCACATGGCCAAGGTCGTCAGGTGTTTCTCCTCCAGGCATAATGGCTTCCCTCCGCTGCAATTTGACATCATCATGGTCCTTGCCAAACGCGAGCATGAAAAGAAATGCAGTCTATAGGCGTGAAGATTGACTTGTCAACCGAGATGTAGCAAGGGCCAAATGCCAGGACCCCCGGCCTTTCGATTCTCATAATCCAGGGGAATCTCTCACCCCGGTCTTTCGGTGCCAGGACCTCCCATCCTCATTTGACGAGGGGGACGTTGTCAACAGCGTTTCGAGACCTTTAATTGTCCTGCTTCTACATCCCCATCAGTTCCAGGAGAACCTGAGGCTCGGCCACGGCCAGCGGTACGAACCAACTATCGGTAATAACGGCGAGCTTTTCCTGCACGGCCCATGCCTCAAGGCGGCTTCCGGAATAAGGTCGTGACGTCATCAGCGTGGAGGCTTCTTGTTCATCCAGCGAGTACGCTCGTTTCTTTCTCAACAGATCACGTGTGTCAACCAATACGAACGACCTGCCTTTCCGGGAAAGTCTCAGGTCCTGGTTCGGGGGCCCATCTCTTTCCTTCCATGCCGCCTGCCACCGGGTCATCTCCTGCCACAGTCTCTGGATCACTTCCACGTGGTCATGTGCCCCGCAGGGGTAATCCGCTATGAAGTTGCAGGCAATCCGCTCAACATCGATCCCCTTGGGCAGCAAATCGTAGAACCCGGCCAGGGGCTTTATGTTGCGTACGCCGAATTGAGCCGGATGGAAATGATAGGGACTGAAACGATCGATACTCAAGTGCCTCAATCCGCGTGGAGGCGGAAGGTGGTGGAGCAAAGGAAGAAGGCGGACATTCTCTTGATACGCTTTTACATCGTCATAAGGGAATCCCCAAAGGAGATTCCAGTAGAGACCTACGCCCGCCGCCCGCGCAAATCGTAGCAACATCAAATTCTGCCGAGCCTGCACGCCCTTGTTCATTAAGGTCAGAAGACTAGACGATAGCGACTCAATCCCCGGCTGGATGCGCGTTATCCCCGCCCGCTTAAGAGCGAGAATGTGCGGCAGCGAAAGGTTGGCCTTTAGCTCATAGAAAATAGTGGCTCCCAGCCGTTCCCGGGCAAGACGAGGAAGAAGAGTTCGGAAGTATGCGTACGGCATGATGGCGTCCGCCATGCTTATCCTCTTGGTGGGGTACGCATCGAGGAGCGCACGCAAATCCTCGACCACTCGACCCGGAGACCTCTGCCGGAAGTCGATAGCGTCTTCGTTGAACCCGCAAAAGGTACAATGATGGATCTTTCCCCACCAGCAGCCCCGACTTGTCTCATAGGGAATTTGCGTTTGCTCGGCTGGCACTTTGCTCTGCGGAAGGAACTGCCGGCGCTGCTCATAGAACTCGTCATAGGCAGGCCTGGGCAGGGAATCCATATCTCGGCACGGCTCCCCGCAGAGGAGGCGGCTGGAGGGTGGTGAGCCGGCGAGAATACCTCGAACGAACCTTACAAAGGTTACTTCACTGTCCCCGGAGAAGATATAGTCAATGTCTGACGGGAGGGAGGCAATCCCTTGCCCCATCTCCCCATCGCAATTGGCCCCCCCGAGAATGGTGAGGGTGTTTTTGCACCGACTTTTGATCCGGCGCAGCAACGCCACACTCGCGGAGGTTTGTTGGAAGGTTGTGGAGCAACCGATGATTTTATAATGTCGCTTGCTCGCGGCCTCGGCTACACTATCGAGATAGCCGTCAGAGCACCTTTCGAAACGCCGTAGCTGAGGTAGGGTAACGGGATTCCTGCCCTCCCAGCGATCAAAGTCGGGCTTGATGACCCAATCCTTGTTCGGGCCGATCACCCAATTTGATTCAAACATGCGGCGGGCCCGGCGTCCGAGCGGGGGAAGACCGAAAGCACACCGGGCGAAAAAGCGCTCCCCAGCGAAGGTTTCCTTAGGCGCATGGCTAATGTTTTCGTAGAGTTCCTCCCCCACGATCGAGGCCAGCAACATGTTCGCATAGAGGACCTGCACACGGAATCCTGCCTGCCGACCACAGGCTTGGAGAAGATGGACACCTAAGGACGGGTATTTCAACGCGTGGAAGGGGGGAACGATCAACAGGACAGGGGAGTCGCAAGTCGCCTCCGGGGGGGCCCAACCCCTCATGAGCAACGACACTCGCTCCTTCCAGTTCTCCCTGTCACTAGCCTTCATTCCGTTTGCCGCCCCTGGCGGTCAATAGAGTGAGTGTGAGCACGCATTGGGACCCTTCCGCGCAGATAGATGGCGCCGCCGTTAATTCGGAAGATCCACACGCCGCAGCAGAGATTGGAAACGCGCGTCCGAACGCAGAGGGTCGAATAGGGGATACACCCCAACCCAAGGGAGCTCGGTATTCCGCTGTTTAAAACCTTCCTCCAACCATTGGAACGCCTCTTCCTTGTTCAATCCTACACAGGATAGCGCGAGCACATACGGCGACACGTATCTCATCCTAGACTGTGCCTTGAGCTCATTGAGTACTTTCTGCGCGGCATATTTTCTGCCGGAAAGGGCATAAGCATAACCGAGTGCCGCCTTGGTTCTGTCGTCCCCACGGGAAAGGTTGTTCGCCTGCTGAAGATCTGCGACGCTTTCTTCAAATTTGCGCTCTTGCCCGTCGACGAGTCCCAAAAAGTATCGTGCCCAAAAGAAGTCTGGAGAAACTTCGCAAATCCCCTCCAGGGTACGCCGCGCCTCCTTGTACCGCCGGGCAACGTAATAGATTCTCCCCATGTGGGTGCTAACCGTAGCGGAAAGCGGGTCAAGTTCCGCAGCGCGCCTTGCCTCTGCTATCGCCTCTTCGTGCCGCCCTGTAACAGCCAGCAAAGAAGAGTACCACTGATGAGCCGTTGCATAGCCGGGATCCAATGTAAGGGCCTCCTTGTACGCCGTCTCGGCGCCCATCCAGTCCCACTCCAATTCCTTGATCATTGCCAGCGAAGCATGAGCCTCGGCCAGCGTGTCATCGATTTCCAAAGCTCTGAGTGCCGCCTCCTTCGCCTTCGGGAACGCATCGTAAGGCGGGAGCCATTCATTGTCACCCTCGATGAGGTACGAGTCAGCCACACCAGCATAGGCGAGGGCATAAGTGGGGTCTAGCTCGACCGCGTGCTGGAAGTAATTTAAACCTCTCATTACTGACGCGCGATCTCTCCTGTTCCAAAGGTCCCGTCCCCTGAGGTAGGCTTCGTAGGCATCCGCTTTGACAGGGCGTGCTGCCCGCAAGCGGCTCGCTTCCTGCGGACTCAGCTTGATCTGGATCTCTTCAGCAATGGCCTGTGCCACCTCTCTCTGCAACCCTAGGACGTCACTCAGGTCGCGCTCATAGTTTTGCGTCAACAGATTCTTTTCGGGGTTAGCTTGGACCAGTTGCGCAGAGATTCGCACGCGATCGCCCGAGCGCAGCACCGCGCCTTCCACCACGGCATCCACATTCAACTCCTTGGCAATCTGCGGAGTGGGCTTGCGCTGCCCCTTGTACTGCATCACAGAAGTTCGCGAGATGACCCGAAGCGGCCCGATTTGGCTCAACTCCCCGATCAGCGCCTCCGTCATGCCGTCGGCGAAGTATTCCTGCTCGGGGTCGTGCGAAAGGTTTTCGAGCGGCAGCACTGCCAACGATCGGATGGGGCGGGCCGTCGCATGCCCCAGCAGGCGATCGCGCCAGTTGTTTACATTCAGCCCCACGAGCAGCATCGCGATGGCAAGCAGGGCGAGGGGAGCGATGCCGGCCGCCACCCATGGACGCCGTTTCCAAACCGAACGGTGATCCGCCACTGCTGGCTGAACCCCTGCTTGCTCTGACTCGTTATCGCGTTTCAGCCGCTGGAGGTCGGCGCGCATGCCCGAAGCCGTCTGGTAACGCAGCGCACGGTCCTTCTCGATCGCCTTGGAGATGATCTCTTCCAATTTCGGAGGCAGGTCCGGGTTAAAAAGCCGGGGAGATGGGGGAACTCGATGGAGGATGGCGTTGACGACCGTTCCCACCGAGTCGCCGCTGAACGCCCGCTGGCCGACCGCCATTTCGTAGAGCACCAAGCCAAGGCTAAACAGGTCCGTGCGCGCATCGAGTTCCTCGGACCGCACCTGCTCCGGGGACATGTACTCGACTGTGCCCACCACCTCACCGCTGCTCGTCAGCGGCCCGTCCGAGGTGGTCGAGTCGCCGAAGGCTTCCTTTTTCGCCTCGCGCCCCGGCACCAGCTTCGCCAGCCCGAAGTCGAGCAGTTTGGCCTGACCGCGCTCCGTGACGAAGATATTCGCCGGCTTGATGTCACGATGCAGGATGCTCTTGGAGTGTGCCGCATCGAGCGCGTCTGCGACCTGAATCCCCAGGGCGAGTATTTCGCTCACCTTGAGCGGTTTGACCGCCCCTGGGTACTCCCCTGAGTCCCGACGCGAAGGGGCTTCACTTTCACTGCGCTCTATGGAGGAAGTTCGGGGACGGCCCCGGCCCAGCTTCTGCTTCAGCGTTTGCCCCGCCAGGTACTGCATGACAATAAACGGCTTGCCTTCGTACTCCCCAACCTCATAGACGCTGCAAATGTTGGGGTGGTCGAGGGCGGAGGCGGCGGAGGCTTCGCGCCGGAAACGCTCGAGGGATTTAGGGCCCGATACGAATTCCTCCGGCAGGAACTTCAGCGCTACTAGGCGGCCCAAGTTCGTGTCCTCGGCCTTATAGACCACACCCATGCCACCACCGCCTAGCTTCTCCAGAAGGCGGTAGTGAGAAACGGTCTGGCCGATCATGAGGGAATTGCCTCACAGCAAGGTGCAGGCAAACATTGATAGGCGCCAGCATACGCCGCGTGTATCGGCAAGTCAACGCGCGCGTATTGGATATGGAACTCCTCAGCGGTTTCCGAAACCGATCCCTTGAGGCTCAGCTTGAAAGAGCAGGCAGCAATAGCAATTAGAGAGGTACGGCGAAGTCGCAAAGTGTTTGCCGCGATTCCGCGGGGTCAGTCCGAAATTCCGGATGGATGACGGCCTAACTGGAAAAAACCTTGCCACCTTCTGGGGCGCGCAGTGCCAATGGACGCCCTTCCGGAAGGGCACGAGGTCCGCGATGACCTCGTGCGGGCTTCTGAATTGGCCACGTCAAATCCTTTGCTCAACCAAATCTATGAAGCGGTGCTTTGGGGGGCCAAAGATAATTACCGCAGCATTCCCACCGACTGTCCGCAACGCGACGAGCGCCAGGGTTGGCTCGGCGACCGCTCCCGGGAAAACCCGGGTGAAACTTATTTGTTTGATGTCGCCACCTTCTATGCCAAGTGGGTTGCCGACATGGGTCACGCCCAGGATGCGGGCGGCCGCATCAGTGATGATTCCCCCGCGTATTGGCCGTTCTATTCTGACAACGTCACCTGCCCCGCGAGCTTCATCATGGTCACCAACCACCTTTACGAGCAATACGGCGAAGTGCGAGTCATCGAGCAGAGCTTCCCGGGCATGCGGAAGTGGATCACTCACATGGAGACATATCTCCAGAATGGCCTCATGCCGCGCGATGCTTATGGCAATCGGGGCGTTCCACCGGAATCCCCTGAGCTGATTCATTCCTATGATCCCAACCGCAAAACGGATGCCACCGTGATTGGCATAGCGTACTTCTGCCGCCTGCTTCGCCTGATGGAGCACTTCGCGGCATTTCTCGGCACGCAGGAAGGCGCGAAGGAGTACTCGCAGCTTGCTGGCAAGCTCCTTGTCGCATGCAACAAAACCTATTTTCACGATGCGGCCAGCCAGTATAGCAATGAATCGGACACTTCCAGCCTGCTTCCCCTGGCGTTTCGAACGGTTCCAGAGGAGGACCGGGGGGCGTTACGGATCCCTCGAGACGCAGAATCGAAGATAAGGAGAAAAACCATTTTGCGACCGTGCTCCTCGGCGGACAATGGCTGATGCAAGCGCTCTCGGACAGTGGCCACCCCGGCGTCGCTTACCAAATCGCCGCGCAGCGAACCTATCCAAGTTGGGGTTACATGGTCACTCACAGAGCGACGACCATTTGGGAACTCTGGAATGGCGATACCACTGACCCCGCCATGAATTCCGGAAATCACTTAATGCTGGTCGGCGACCTCGTCAATTGGTTCTATAAGAATCTGGCGGGGATTCGTCCCGATCGTGCGCAGCCTGCTTTTAAGCACATTATCATGCGCCCGACACCGGTGGGGGATCTGTGCACCGTGAAGGCTTCGTACAATTCCTCCTACGGAAAGATCGCAAGTGATTGGAAGATTGCCGGAGGGCGCCTCATATGCAACCTAGTCGTGCCCCCTAATGCCGCCGCGACGGTTTACGTACCGGCAAAAGACAAGGCGGCAGTCACCGAAACCGCCAAGCCAGCAAGCGAGTTGCACGGCATCAAATGCCTGCGCACCGAGGCGGGAGCGGTGGTTTACGAAAACGATTCGGGAAGTTACTCGTTTGAGTCGAGGGTGTCGGACAGTTAACTCCTTACATCTGAGTGACAGCCGGGCTTTCTAGTGGTAATCTTCAGCACTCTTCCGGGAGGTTGAGCAGCCTTGCGTGGGTCGATGGGGGCAGACGCCACCCGGGAGGGCATTCACGCTAGCTACTGTGCGGAGGTAATTCCATGTCGAGTCTATCGGTGGGGATCATCTTGGCGATCATCGCGGGCATCCTCAACGGGAGCTTTCCCGCTCCCATCAAGTATGCCAAGGTCTGGAAGTGGGAAAACATCTGGGCAGTCTGGGCGGTTTTTGGCATGGTGGTTTTCCCTTGGGTCGTCGTTTTCCTGACCATCCCCAATCCCGGGGATGTTTATCACGGAGTCGCAACGGAATCGCTACTGCTGATGATCGCGTTCGGCGTGGGATTTGGTCTGGCGCAAATCTTTTTCGGACTCGGCATCGCGGCCATCGGCATGGCACTGAACTTCGCCATTGCCATCGGCATCTCGACGGTGCTGGGCTTTTTGGTTCCACTGCTGGCGAAGCACCGCGATCGGGTCTTCACTCCCCAAGGCGCCATGATTTTCCTCGGAGCCCTGTTGATTTTGGTGGGAATTGTGGGATGCGCGGTTGCCGGGAAGCTGAAGGACACGCACCAGGAGGCTGCGGACCCGCGCCCCCGCGAATCGGCTTCAGTCTCGATGAGCTTTGGAGCGGGCCTCTTCATTTGCGTCCTGGCGGGACTGGGCTCGCCGCTGATCAACTTTGGATTGGCCTTTGGCGAGCCGCTCCTCGCCCGCGCCGCTACGCAGGGCGTGAGTCCGAGCAGCCAGCCCAACGTGATCTGGGCGCCGTTGGTGAGCGCGGCGTTCATCCCCTACATCATCTATTGCATGTATCTCTGGAAGAAGAACAACACGGCGAGACTGTTTCGCGCCCCGGGGACAGGGCGCAACTGGCTCTTCGGAGCCATCATGGGGTTGCTCTGGTTCAGTAGCACGGTGATCTACGGTGCGGTCACCGCGCGGCTCGGGAGTATGGGCCCAGTCCTTGGCTGGCCTCTGTTCATGTCGGCCATCATCATTGCCTCAAACGTTTGGGGGCTTGCTACGGGCGAATGGAAAGGATCTGGGAGTAAGGCTCTGAACACCATGCTGGGAAGCATTTTCTTCTTGATTCTGGGCTTCGCCGCCCTGGCATATGCCGGCCGCCTGGGGTAACACGGGTGGCGCATACATTGCCTTTGATGTATGCGCCTCCCTTGTCGCTGCCTGCTGTCTACCGTTTATTGCTTCGCTCCCATCAATACATCGTAGAGCGGCTCGACGGGGCGGAGACTTCCGGCTCGGTACGCTACCGTGATAGCCATGATCCGGATCTTATCGTTACCGGGCAGTGTCAACGTGGTTACGCCTTCAGGCATATCCAGTGAATAGGCAAAGAGGTAGCAGTAGGCGTAGGGTTCATTGCCGCCCTGTGCCGTGTGGTGATGCGAGGCGAACCATGCCACGGGTGCGCGCTTGATGAAGCCGGGGTTAAGTCCCGCGTATTCGGGCTCGGTGCGCGTCCTTGGTCCATGCTCTTGTACGTAGGCGCGAATTCTGCAGTTTCGCTCGGCCTGCCAACTGTGATCGTCCGCGGCAGGTTCGGGCGGTGTGGGGAGTTCAATCTTACGGTCAATCCAGGTTCGAGTGTCCCATTGGCCGATGTAACCCTGCCAGTCCTGGATGGTCAGGTCAACGCTCGCATCGCCCAATCGGAATGTACCCTTTTGATCGCCGTCGGCGGCAGCCAGGATATAAACACGGTTGAACTTGCCCGAGGGCAGCGGGACAGTTTGGCCGCGAGCGACCACCGCATTTGGATGATCCGTCCACGCCGGTCCCAGATGGAAGGTGATTCCGCCAAAGGGCAGAGTAGTGGGAAGCATATCGGCCGGGAGGTTCTGGCCCGCGGCGTCAAACCCACTCTTGGACGGGGCGCCATCTTCGCTGGCGGTGGCCAGATCGTACTTCAAATCGACGGGCTGCGAGTGCGTCGGCGGCAGCGTTTTGGCGGGCGCTGCCAGTTTCACCGCGAAGGTGCGGATTCCGTAAGGCTCGAGAGATGTTTCGAGCTCACCCTTCACCACCGTGGCTTGGCCCTCAGGCATTTCCTGGCCATTGACTTCGCGCGCGGACGTAATTGGGCCGGCAAAGGCTAGGTGCAGGTTCGGTGCCTTTTCGCCACGCATCTCGACCATGCGGACGATGATGTCGCCGCTCTCCTCGGCCTTCTTCACCGCAGTCACGAACACGTGATTGTTGTCAACGCTCAGGAAGAAAAAGCTCTTGCCGAGTGCTCCGGCGTGCTTAGTGCTTTGAAAAGCAATCAGGGGAGCGTTCAGGCGCTGCGCCTGCCAATCGGTCTTCCCCTGGCGCCAGCCGCCGGCGTGCGAGGCGAGGCCGTAGACGAATTCATGGTGGCCCCAATCCTGCGTGGTCTGATCGGCGTAATCGTGACCATTGCCTCCACCCAGGCCGGGGGTGTAGAGCAGGGTCAGGCGCAGGGTAGTGTCATCAGGTTTATCCGACCCCGTTTTACAATCGGAAAGCACCGTGACGCCGTAAGCTCCGCTCTTGTCGGTCAGGTCAAACCATTGGTGCGAAGCAACTTCAAACTTCCCTTCGTCGTTGTTGCCGCGTTGAATCGTGCCCAGTCCCCAATTGTAAGTTGCTTGGGGATTTGAGGCGGTCAGAGGGAAAGTGGCCTTGAGGGCAGCCTCCTTGGTTTTCCAGTCGATGGCGTTCGCGAATTCCACGCGGTTGCCGGCGTCGCCCGCCGCAAGGCTTATCGTCTGGACAAACTTGGAGTCTTCGGTTTCGCGGGTTACTTCCACGGCCACGCGAACCGGTCCCCTTTCCACGACGCGAATTTGGGCCGGACCCGAGACGTAACCGCGAGGCAGCTTCTGTTGATCCGCCCAATCCATATTCCAAGCGGGCCAATCAAACGGGTGTTCCGTTTGCAGCGCCAGCCGCGCCGGAGCCGCGAGCAATTCACGCTTGATGCTCTTGTCGTAAATACTCGACACATCGCCGTTCGCGTCGACCGTGACGCGGTAGCGGGCATTTTCAAGTGAGGATTCGCTGACCTTCAATTCGGAAGAGGCGGTCGCGGGAGTGTCGGCAGGGCGAGCGTCGTAAACCGCGAACCCCACCGAGGGCACTTTGGCGAGGAACAGCACGCGCCCCGACTCCCGGCCTCCCTCGAACTGCGAAGGGACTTCCTTGCCATCCGGGCCGAACACGCGAACGGCCTGCGGCACGCCTTGGGCAAAGGAAAGTGTGGCTTCCACCACATCCTCGCGCTCGATGTTGAGAGGGTTGTAAACGACCACCGCGGGGCCATCCGTCTGCGTATTCAGGCCGGAGGCGATGGCAGAACTGGCGCTGGTCAGTACGCCAGCGAACTGGTTCATGGCGATCACATCATCGTTCCAGGAGAACTCGTAAGATTTGGGTGTGGCGGTCCCGGCCATGATGTCGTGGAACTGTCCGCCCAGCACGAGCGTCCACGCGTCGTTCAAACGCTGCAGCGGATAGGTGGGGCCGCCCAACCACGCGGCGGCAACCGAGGCGCGCTCGGCGGCGTCAGCCAGCAGTTCATTCTTGCGATTCCAACGCTTGTGCTCCGCTTCGGAAGTCAGCGAGCCTGCCGAGTGATTCGTAAGCTCAAGGTCGCCTCCGTAATGCAGCAGTTGACTGGCCTTGCCGGACCGGAGGATATCGAGAAACATCTGATCGGCCTTGGAGGAGATCACGCGCACGGGGCCGTCGCCCACTTGAACTGGGGCGCCGTGCGCCTGAGCGTCTTGCTCTTCGTCCAAATCCGTCCGTTCGAGCGCGGTCGGCAGAGCCGTGCGACTCTTGGTTGCGATGGCCTCAAGCAGCTTTACCGAGGGCTCCGCTGGGGCGCCCCCGATGTCGCCGGTGCCGTAGTAGTGATAGTCGACAGGGAGGCCGGTGGCCTTGCCGTCTAATTCCAGCCGTTTGGGCCAGTCGACATAGTTTGGTTTCTTGCTGGACTCGGAACTGCTCTTGCTGAGGTCGTAGTAGATGGTGCCGCTGTACGTAAGCGGGTTGAATGCTGCCAGCAGGCTTTTGCCTCCCGGCCCGTCCCAAATCCCAACGTTAAAGGGAATACCTTTCGGGGTCTCTTCCGGGGATGTGGGTCCCCCCACTGGGGCGGATGAGCCCCAGCTCAGTTTCTGTGTGGAGAATCCCTTCACGCCTGCCGCCGCCAAAATGCTCGGCAACGAAGCAGGAAAGCCGAAGCAATCCGGCAGCATGAACTCGGCGCTCGCCACTCCGAAATTATGGCGGTAATACTCGTTGCCGTAAAGGACTTGGCGGATGATCGATTCGGGTGAAGGTGAGTTCACGTCGTTCTCTTCCATCGACGAGCCCGCCGGGAACCACCGGCCCGTTTTGACCCATTGCCGGAGCTTTTCATAATCAGCAGGGAAGTATTCCTTCATCAGGCGATAGCGATTGGCGCCACTGAAATTGAAAATGTAGTGCGGGTACTTCTCAAACAGATCGAAATTGGCGTGCATCGTTTTGGGGAGAAATTCGCTGATGACTTGAGGGTACTCCCAGCGCCACTCGGTGTCCAAGTGGGCGTAGCCGACGACGTAAAGGGTCGGCTTGGTAAGGTCGTGCCCCGCGTGCGCGGCGGGCGCGGTGGGGGTTTGCTCCGCGGCTGATTTGTCTTGCGCGATGGCGGAAACTGCCGAAAGCACGAGCGCCATGGCCATTATGGTCAAGAATGCGACGGCGCGAAATGAAATCGATGTCGCGCGTCTTGCCGGCATCGGATGATGAGCGGTCTTGTTCATATGTCCCTCGTCGACTTGATTACGCTGGGTTTGAGAGCCCCCGGTGGGGGCGGATATTGCCTGCAACCCACAGCGCGCCTCCCGGAAGAATTACGCAAAGGAGGCCGCCATTATACATCCGGTGCCATGACGTCATCCTTTTTGAGGGGTTTTACTTGAGGGGTGAAGATTCGGCAGCAGAGCTACCGCGCGGATAGGGCTGGCTTCGCCTCCCTCAAACTTAAGTGGCAGACCAAGGAAATAGAAGCGCTGTCCCGTCACTTGATCCAGGTTGACGAGCGCCTCGAAAATAGGCATCCGGGCGCGCCCGGCCAATTTGTGCGCGGGGGCTCCGTCGGCAAGGGCAGCAGGGCTGTCGACCGAGGCGATATCGCCTCCGATAGCTTTAACCCCACGACGAATCAATTCCTCGACCAGCGACGGTTGGAGGCCGGGCCATTCATCCTGAAAGAATGCAGGAGATGCCATGCGTTTGTCCCAGCCGGTCCGAAATAAGACAATGTCATCGGAGCGAATGTCCGCCCCCGCAAGATCTGCGACGGTCAGATCTTCGCCGGGTTGCTTGGGCCTCTCCAAAGCTATGGCCTCACCCATAAAAAGGTGCAAAGGCATTCCAGCCACATCTGGAAACCCCTCACCGAGAAAGTGGAGCGGCGCATCCACGTGGGTGCCGGAGTGGGCGCCCATCTGTAGCTTTGACACATAAAACCCGTGTTCAATGAGTAGAACATGCCAGGACTTGGTAAAGGGAGGATCCGTGGGATAGCACGGAATCTGATCATTGAGTACGGCCGTCAGGTCCACTATCCGGAATGCTTCCTCGGCGGTCGCCCCGTATTCATTCAGGAGGCTCATCGTTTTCCTTCTTTCTCAAGCACTGCAGATTCGGCTACCAACCCTACTTTCATCACGATTACCGTTCTAGTCAAAATCGCATACGTCCCTACGCGTGGCGAGGCTTCGACAAAGCTAAGGTTGATATTGTGCGCAGCATGCTAGCCAAACTGCCGTTGAAACGCAACCGGGCAGGAGATCTGCGAGCGCACAAAGCCGAAGTGCGAGAAATGCCCGGTCAACGCACACTGCGCTTTCTTCGCTGGCCACCGCAGCGGCCGGTCCACTTCGACGTGACCATCCGACGTCTGGCGGCGGCAATAGCGAGGAAACGAGGACACAAATGGTCCCGCAGTATCCCCTCGAAGTGCGCTTTTAGCTCAGCTCCGCCTGTCCCCGCCGCCACCCCGGTGAGGTATGGGAAAGATTGTCACAGTTCCTTACTGGTGCGCAAGGGAGAGCGAAGTGCGAATAGTCCGCCAAACCCATCTTTTGCTTGCCAGAATGCGCCGGGCTCGACTACCTGATGTCTCCAGGTCCTATGACATACAACAGGGAAAAAATCCGCGCCCGTCATGCGTTGAATTTCGCATCAAGCCAATGGGAGTTTTCCCCTGAGCGCTTCATAACTTCAATAGGTATCTGTGAAAATTGACAAATATCACAAAATAAAAGACAACCCCGGGAATCTTCCCCTTGGCCGACCCGTCCACCCTGCCAGGAATTAGGTCGATTCTGGCAGGGCGATTGCCCTGCTCGTGATTAGGGAAAAGTCGTAATTCGTTCTGAAGGAGGGGAAGATGGCCATACCCCAACGGATCCGCGACTACTTGGACTCCCAGAATGTCTCCTACGAGACGCTTCACCACCCTCAAGCCTTTACCGCGCAGGAGGTTGCGCATTCCCTCCATGTCTCGGGAAAGAAGTGCGTGAAAGTGGTAGTGGCCAAAGGGGACAATAAGCCAGTTTTAGTGGTCATGCCAGCTTCGCACCGGCTGAACTTTCAGGAACTCAAGTCAGCCCTGAAAGCGAATCAACTGGAGATGCTCGTAGAAAGCGAACTGGTAGGGCTTTTTCCAGACTGCGACCTTGGCGCGGTACCGCCTTTCGGCAATCTTTATGGGATTGACGTGTGGGTAGACCGAGCGGTGGCGAGTACGGAGACGGTGTTGTTCTGCGCGGGAACTCATGAAGACTGTATCCGCATGCGCTACTCAGATTTCGCCAAACTGACCCGGCCATTTCTGGGTCATTTTTCCGAACTGGGAACAGCCCAGGCAGCCTGATTTGCTCCGATGCATGTACGAGCGTGCGCTGGGTCTCGCTACGTGCCGGAAACGGACACGGAGGGGGGATATTGCTTTTTTCAGGTCCTCTTGCGGGTCGAGACTAATCCAGGGGTGGTTTGATGCGGGGCTTGAAGGAAAAACTGGAACAGCAGATTCCCGGGTTGAGGCAACAAGCCCGCGAGATCATTAAGAAGCAAGGTGACAAGGGCATTTCGCGCGTCACCATGAGCCAAGCTTTCGGCGGGATGCGCGGCGTTAAGGGACTGGTTTGCGACACTTCGGTGGTCGATGCCGGTCAGGGTCTGGCCATTCGCGGGATTCCCATTGGAAATCTTGCCTGCCGAGCGAACAAGGTAAAGCCAAAGATCCCTGGCCCAATGTCGATGCCATATCCGGAGCACTGCTTTATCACTTCGGTCTGGCGGAGTTCGATTACTACACGGTTTTGTTCGGCGTCTCCCGCGCGCTGGGGTTGTGCGCCCAGTTGGTTCTGAACCGCGCTCTGGGCACACCCATCACGCGGCCTAATTCTGTAAGCACGGAATGGATTAAAGCGAATACGCAAGCGGCCCAAGCGACCGCATGAAGCCGGCCAGCGGGAGGGTAACCGACCTCCCCTCCTGAGGAAAGGCCGGCGGAAGAATCCCAAAGAGGAGAGTGCCATGGGACCTGGATGCTCCAACTGTCCGGTTTTGAAGACTTCGCTGTTTCGCGATATGTCGACCGACCAGATTCAGTCGTTAGGTTGCGTATTTCGACCTGCCCGCTATCGCCGGAATCAGATCCTATTCTTCGAAGGAGGCTCGGCGCAACATCTCTTCGCCCTGCACTCCGGCTTGGTGAAGGTGGTAAAATCCCTGGAAAACGGGAAGGACCGAATTACCGCGGTGCTCTTCCCCGGTGAGTTGTTCGGCCTCGAATCCCTCACGGATGTCTCCTATCCCCTTACTGCCGTGGCCCTCCGTGACTGCGAGATTTGTGCGGCGCCCCGCGAAGACTTCTCCACCTACCTTCGAACCAATCCGGAAATTGCCATCGGCATGGTGCGCTTTCTGGTGGGGGAACTGGAACGCGTCCGGAAGCAGATGACCGATATGAGCTTTAAGGATGCCCGCATGAAGCTGGCGACCTTCCTGCTCTCGCTCATCACGCCCGACACCCCTACCAGCAATGGGACAGTGAACTTGACGCTGCCGCTTTCCCGGATGGAGATTAGCGAGGTTTTGGAACTCTCGCCGGAAACGATAAGCCGCACCCTCAGTTCCTTCCGCCGAGAGCAGTTGATCGTGGCGCGGGGACGGCACATGGTCATTCAGAACCACGCCGGACTGGAGAGCGTAGCGCACCGCTAAGCCGCCGGCCTGAACCGCCCAAGCTAATCTCTTTCGGCTTGCCCGCTGGCAACTCGGGAGGATTGGCGGGCGCCACCAGAACATCCGCGTCCACCGGCGCGTGGCCTAACCGCATTCGCGCTCCCGATCGATTCTGCACTGTGATGAGCCCGTGCACTTCCCGCACGCCAGACTCCGAGCTATCCTCCTCAACCCGCAAGCCCGGGCGGTGCACGTTGTTGTACACGTAGCAATCCTTGAATTCAACTCCACCAAAATGGGAAGGGAGATTCGGTCGGCGCAACTCAATCGGCACCTTCGCTACGGCGCTGGACGTAGCGGGGGCGCGCATGAAGGTGGCTCAGGAGTTGAGGCGCCACTTCAGCATTACGACTACGATGGACATCTACACAGGAAAATTTGAACGGGATAAAAGAGAAACCGCCGGGCGAGTGGCCACCGCGGTCTTAGGTAAGATTCAGTGAATTGCCCCCAAACAAACCCAGATCTCGTTGCTGCAATGCCCCGTGACTTTATGATGGTGTTGGTTGCGGGGGCTGGATTTGAACCAGCGACCTTTGGGTTATGAGATGTTACCAGACAAGCTAACTCGTTGATTTTGCGGCACGGTTGGCAACCAAAAAGCACGCAAAATCACCCTTGGAACACTCAAGTTGTACCGATCTTGTACTCGTTTTGGTCATCTGCGGGAACTCGCAACTTCCACGATTTCGGCCACGCACGTTAGCTGCCAACTATTTTTCACCGGTCGAGAAACTTGAGAACCGAATTTTGGTGGGGTTCCTCCCAAAAACGTGGACTCGTAATATGGGGTCGCATTGTCAAAACGGGGGGTGAGCCAGTGAAGCGGACTCAGGCACGCCGGGTGCCAACTTTTTTTCACCGGTCGACAAACTTGACAACCGCGTTTTCCGAAGGGAGGGGAGCAGGTGAACCGGACCGCCGCACGCCGTGTGCCAATTATTTTTCACCGGTCGACAATTGTGAGCACCGCCAACTCGACCCGCGCGACCACCGTTTGGCTTTTCGGGTGCCCCGCGCTAAGCTATTGGCAGAAAAATGGAATATCGACTTTCTGGCGATGCTGAAGCGCCCGCACTCCGGAACAGCCCTGGTCGGCATGTCTGGTTGACACTTGTAACCTGAATGGTTACAATCGTACCCAATATGAGTACAGCGCCCCTCGACTCGAATTTGTCCACCGCGTTGTTTGGCCGCACTCGGCGGGCAATTCTGGCCCAGCTTTACGGGCATCCCGACGAAGCCTATTATCTCCGTCAATTGGTTCGTTCTGCCGGCCTGGGATTGGGAGCCGTCCAGCGGGAGGTCGCACGCTTGGCAGGGGCAGGGATTATTCAGCGCACGGCGCGGGGGCGGCAAGTCTACTACCAGGCCAATTCCCTGTGCCCGCTATTCGCGGAGCTAAAGAGCCTGGTGGTCAAAACCGCTGGGGTTGGTGATGTTCTGCGCCAGGCGCTGGCGCCCTTGGCCGACCGCATTACGGTAGCCTTCATCTATGGTTCCGTGGCCAGAACCGAGCAGAGAAGCAGCAGCGATGTGGACTTGATGGTAGTAGGTGACGTAAGCTTCGGTGGAGTCGTTTCCGCCCTGGAAACGGCCCAAAAGACTCTTGGCCGTGAAATTAATCCGACGGTGTATTCGGCCGCCGAATTTCAATCCAAAATCAAAGCCCGGCACCACTTCCTCACAAGTGTGCGGAATAGTGAAAAAGTGTTTGTAATCGGCGACGAACATGAGTTTGAACGACTGGGTTCAATACGGATGGCTCAGCGAGCACCAAAGTAGCAGCGAAGAGATCAAGAACCTTTTCGGGCTTGTGGACCGCGACCTTAGGGAATGCCAAGCCAAAGGATTAGGCGCGGATTGGAGCTTCGCCATTGCATACAATGCAGCGCTGCAAGCTGCCGCCGCCGCTCTTGCAGCCGCAGGCTATCGCGCCAGCCGTGACTCGCACCACTACCGCGTTTTTCAGTCGCTCGAATTCACGATCAAAGCTGATCCAAAGTTGATCCGAAGCTTGGATGCATTTCGGAAAAAGCGGAACACTTCGAGTTACGAGATGGGTGGCACGGTTTCCGACAAGGAAGCAGCAGAAGTGGCCAATTTGGCCAAAGGGTTGCGCACCGAGGTTGAACGATGGATTCGGACCGAACATCCAGAGCTGCTGTAGAGACTTCTGCGGACCTGGTGGGACGGATGCCGAACCTGGCGCGGGTCTTGATTAAAGGCTTGCAGCCGACGGCGGAGATAGGAGTGGGATGCACAAGCGGGGCGGTGGCGCGAGTGTCTTCGGGTGCCTACTGCGCGCCCCGCTTTGCCGGTTGTGGGATTCCAAGCCAGACGGCCCCCAGCAGGTCACCTGCCAAGTATTTTTCACCGGTCGACCAATGTAAGCACCAACTTTCCGGAGGGCGTCGGTCCCACGAGATTGACTTCGTTTTGATGGCTCGCTCACGAACCAAACCTCTGAGCACCGACCGCTCATGGCCATCACACACCGTCGATCCCGCCAAATCATAGGGCCTTTCGCCAGAGGGACCCAGCGGGGAAAGACCTCATCGGTTCCCCA
>Ga0326727_10002236_pt1 | contig 67459 bp, 56 predicted proteins | sample MB2enrmetagenome_FD_207643 | JGI IMG/M metagenome (GOLD analysis project Ga0326727, IMG submission 207643) | Lab enriched peat soil microbial communities from McLean, Ithaca, NY, United States - MB29MY | ecosystem: Environmental > Terrestrial > Soil > Wetlands > Peat | place: USA: New York...
ACTGTGCAGACGATACGAGTAGAGACACCTTCGGCGAAGTACAACGTGATGGCGGGCAGCGGGCTGGTTGAGTCGCTCGGGCCGCGCATCCAGAGAGTCGTGGGCAAGCTGCCGCGGCGGGTCTTTGCGCTGACTTCGGCGCCGATCTGGGGGCTGTGGGGGCAGGCCTTTCTGAGTTCGTTTACCGAGCCGCCCATTGCGATGTTCCTGCCGCCCGGCGAAGCACACAAGACGCTCAAGAGCGTCGATGGCATGCTGCGGCAGATGGCGCGGGCGGGCGGCGATCGCGGCAGCCTGCTGATTGCCTTTGGCGGCGGGATTGTGGGCGATGTGGGCGGCTTTCTGGCCTCGATCTTCATGCGCGGCATTCCCTACATTCAGGTTCCGACGACGCTGCTGGCGCAGGTGGACTCGTCCGTAGGCGGCAAGACCGGCGTGAACCTGCCCGAGGGCAAGAACCTGGTGGGCGCGTTCCATCATCCGCTGGCCGTCTTTGCCGACGTCGACGTGCTGGCCACGCTGCCCGACCGCGAACTGCGCGCCGGGCTGATGGAGAGCGTGAAGGCGGGGATCATCCGCGACCGGGCGCTGGTGCGGTTTATGGAAGAACATGCGGATAAGGTGCTGGGGCGCGATCCCAAATCTCTGGAAAAAGTGATTGCCGCGTCTATTCGCATGAAGGCCGGGGTTGTGCATCTGGACGAGCGCGAGAGCGGTCTGCGCATGATTCTGAACTTTGGCCACACGGTGGGCCATGCGCTGGAGCAGGCGACCGGCTATAAGACGCTGCTGCACGGCGAGGCGGTGGGCTGGGGGATGGTGGCCGCACTCTACCTGGCGCGCGAGCGGGGAACGATTTCGCGGGCACAGTTCTCGCGGCTGGAGAAATTGATTCACCTCTATGGACCGCTGCCGGCGTTGAAGCTGCGCACGGCTCGCGTGGTGGCTGCATCAGGCGGCGACAAGAAGAATATCGGTGGGGTGAAGCGCTTCGTGCTTCCGGTGGGGATTGGCGATGCTGGCGTGGTGGAAGATGTGACACCGGCCGAGTTGGAGGCGGCTGTGAGTTATATGTTGGCGCGGAGTGGGGAGATGACGGTTAGTTAACAGACCGGCGGGTCAGCGAAGGTTGACTTCCACGTTTCAGAATCGAGATCTGGAATCCGAGCGCAACTCAGTGAGGCACAGAATACAATCAATCCATGGAACAATACATTCACACCCTCATCGCTTCTGATTCCGCATTTGTTCCGCAATCGATGCAGGTTGCTCAGTTCTTTGAAACTCTGACCACCAATTACCACTTTCGAATCATCTCTGATTCTCGTTTTCAGCCAGGAATTCGGGTAATGAAGCCCTCTGGTCGATTTCGGATGGGAGCCAATCCAATGACTGGAGAAACCCTGTCGATTCCAATATCCGACCACATTAAAATCGAACGATTTGTCGATGTCGAACCTACGGTTGAGGGCCTTGAGAACTACGACGTGTTGGTATCAGGTGAGTGGATGCCTGAGGGTCAGCCCGTTGTCCTTCTCACAATAGACAGAATTCCTTTTGATGGTTCGTATCTCTGCGCGGCGAGTTGTCATGTTCGTCCGAAACCCATCTCTACTTCATGTTGGGACAAATTTGCGAGTCCCAACGGCCCAAGTGTGCCAGATTTTGGAGAGCTATGCGAAACATCGCATAGAACTGGGATATTTTCGCATCCATGGACGGGCAAGGCGATCGAGGTTCCAGATGCCGGTTGTGCTCGGTTTTGGATTGAATTCGAATTTGGCAGGTTTCTTCGACCCAAGATGGCCAATAGTCTGAATGTGCTTAATCCGGAGTTGGTTGCCAGGATCGAAGAATGTTTCGGAACTAATCTCGTTCAAGGCTGGCGATATTGGTAGACGACAAATCGAATGGGACTATAAGTCTCGATCAATACATGAGCAAGTAAACAACTTAATGAGCAATAATCAAATTAAAGAGTGACGAGAGCAGATGACCACCACAGGAGCTAAACCGCAAGGAGCAACCGACGAAGCCAGCGCGGCTGAGGCTTTGCGGGAGATGTTCGATGCGATTGCGCCGCGATACGATTTGCTGAACCATGTGCTCTCGGCCAATGTGGACCGGCTGTGGTGGTGGAGGGCGGCGCGGCGGTTTCGCGCGGTACTGGCCGATCCCGACTCTGCGGTGCTGGACATCTGCTGCGGGACCGGTGATATGACCATGGCGCTGTTGAAGCGGCGTCCGCAGGGCGCACGGCCGATTCTGGCGGCGGATTTTGCGCGGGCGATGCTGAGCCGGGGGGCGAAGAAGTTCGGCGGGCCGGGGGTGGGCGCGCGGGCGGCGGGTGAGCCGTATGCTATACCGCTGGAGGCCGATGCGCTGCATCTGCCGCTCGAATCCGCCTCGCTGGATTTGATTGTGTCGGCGTTTGGGTTCAGAAATCTGGCCAACTACGAGGCTGGGTTGCGGGAGTTTCAGCGCGTGCTGAAGCCGGGCGGGCAGTTGGGGATTCTGGAGTTCAGCAAACCGGGAGGGCTGATCGGCAAAGCTTATGCGGTCTACTTTCGCCGCGTGCTGCCGGCGATTGGGCGGGCGATCTGCGGCCGGAATGGGGCGTATAACTACCTGCCTGCTTCGGTGGGTAGCTTCCCTGCCCCGCCGGAGATGTTGGGGTTGATGGCGGCGACGGGCTACGAGCAGTGCGCTTGGCAGCCGTATACCTTTGGGATTGCCGGACTGTACACTGTACGGCGCGCCTGAGAATCTCTGAGCCAGTTATATTGTTAATCAGACATTCCCTCAGGGGCTAAAGCCCAGCATTTAATTTGCCGCTTGCGGCACGACTGAAGTCGTGCCCTGACGCTCCATGCCTTGCGAAATCGGTTTTTCTGCAGCCTGCAAATCACGTACCCTTCAAAAACTCGGTTTTCGTAGAGTTATCCTAAGGAAGCGATGAGTATTGAATCCTCCAGAGTGGCCGGGTTTTCCGCGGAGAAGCGGCGGGTGGCGCTGCATTCGATGCTGGCGGCGGCGGCGATGACGCTGCTGAAGCTGGCGGCGGGCCTGCTCTCCGGCTCGCTGGGCGTACTCTCGGACGCGGCTCACTCCGGGCTGGACATGGTGGGATCGGCGCTCACGTTTTTCTCCGTGCAGGTGAGCGACCGGCCTGCCGACGAGGACCACACCTACGGCCACGGCAAGTTCGAGAACTTCTCCTCGTTCGGCGAGGTTCTGCTGATGGCCGTCTCCAGCGGCTGGATCATCTGGGAGGCGATTCAGCGGATTCTTCACCCCGGCAAGCAACTGCAAGACCTGGGCTGGCCCGCCGCGGTGGTGCTGGCCTCGATTGGCGTGGACTACTGGCGGTCGCGGCGGCTGCGCGTGGTGGCGGAAAAGACCGGCTCGTCGGCGCTGGCCACCGACGCATTTCACTTTGCCTCGGACATCTGGTCGTCGCTGGCGGTGCTGGGCGGGCTGGGCGCTTGCTGGGTGGGCTTGCACTACGGCGTGGGCTGGCTGCGCTATGCCGATCCGCTGGCGGCGGTGGTGGTTTCGCTGATGATTCTGCGGCTGACGCTGCGGCTGGGGCGCGAGGCGGTCAGCGTGCTGCTGGATGAGATTCCGGTGGAGACGCGGCGGCGGCTGATCGACGACGTGGCGCAGGTGCCGGGCGTGCTCAGCGTGGAGCAGGCGCGAGTGCGGCGCGCCGGGGCCAACTACTTTGCCGATCTGACTCTGGCGCTGCCCAGCCGCACCACCTTCGAGCACACCGGAGATCTGGTCCGCGCGGCCACCGAGGCCGTGCATCGCACGCTGCCCGAGGCCGACGTGGTGATCCACACCGAGCCGCGCAAGGCCAAGGCCGAAAGCATCTTCGATCGCGTGCGGGCAGTGGCCGCGCGCAACAACGTGAGCGTGCATGAGCTGAGCGTGCAGTCGCACCAGGGACGGCTGCGCATTGAGCAGCACCTGGAGTTGGATGAGACGCTGCCTCTGCTCAAGGCGCATGATTTTGTCTGCTCAATGGAGGCGGAGATTCTGCGCGAGGTGCCGGAGATCGACGGAGTGCTGACGCACATCGAGAGCGAGCCGGCGACGATTGAGCCGCCCGAGGTGAGGGTCGAGGAGAATCGCCGCATCGACGAGGCGATGCGCTCATCGGCCGCCGAGTTGCCGGAGATTGTGGATGTGCATGAGATTCTGGTGGGCCGCTCGGCGGAGCACATTCACGTTACGTGCCATTGCACGCTGCCCGACGAGCTGACGATGCAGCGCGTGCATGAAGTAATCACCGCGCTCGAATACCGCTTCAAGCTGGCGTGTCCGGAGGTCTACCGCGTGACGATTCATCCCGAGCCGGTTACGGATAATCTGCGGTGAAAAAACGATGGGATTCGCCATCAGTTTGATTGCGTGGAGCTCCCGGCCTGAACGTTGCCCGACTGGAGCGCCGTCCGCAAGCTGAAGCAGGCCAGCGCACCGGCGGAAATCCAGTGCATCAGCGGGCGCGGATCGAAGATATTCCCGAGGAGCACGCCGGCGGTAATGGCTGCAACCGCCCAGGCGAGGCTTCCCGCGAAACTGATCCATGCCAGAGGCCGGTCCGAGGGCCGCGTCACTCGCAGTAAATTCAGGGCGGCAACCAGCAACGTCAGCAGTGCGGCGCAGAGCGACCAGAGCAGGGTCATCGGCTGATCTTTGTAGAGATGGAATGTACCCAATCCGTGCAACAGGCCGCCGATGATAAGAATGCATGCAAAGATGCGATCGATGGTTTTCATGCAATCTCCCTCCGTAACAAGCTTCTGAAGAACTCTATATCGAGCCGCCAGCACCGGGAAGAAAGCGGCTCGTCTCCATTCTACAAATGCGCATAACGCACCAGGAGCCCGGCCAGCGCGCCGCCCAGTAGCGGACCGATGATTGGGATGTAGGCATAGCGCCAGTTGGAGCCGCCTTTGCCGGGGATGGGCAGCAGCCAATGAACCAGCCGCGGACCCAGGTCACGGGTGGGGTTGATGGCGTAACCGGTGGTGCCGCCCAGCGAGAGGCCTATTCCCCAGACCAGGCTGGCCACCAGCCACGGACCCATTCCGGCGGCCGGGCCGTTGGCCGAGACTCCGTGGGATAAGATGGCCGCGGCCACCAGCACCAGCACCGCCGTGCCCAAGACTTCGCTCAGCAGGTTGAAGGCCGGGCTGTGCACCGCCGCGTTGGTGGCGAAGACGCCCAGTTTGGCCGCCGGATCGGGTGTAAGCCGCCAGTGCGGGCCGTAGTGCAGCGCCATCAGCGCAGCGCCTCCCATGGCGCCCAGCAACTGCGCCAGCCACAGGCTGAACACCTGCGAATAATCTCCGCTGACGATGGCGCTAGCCAGCGTAATGGCGGGATTCAGATTTGCGCCGGGACTGCCAAAGGCCTGCGCCACCAGCACGCCGCAGAGCACGCCCAGCGCCCATCCGATGGTGATCACCAGCCAGCCGGAGTCCTCGGCATAGTTCTTGCGCAGGATCACGCCAGCATTGACGCCGGTGCCCAGCAGCACCAGCACCAGCGTTCCCATGAATTCGCCAAACCAGAGAGAATGCATTGCGTCTTCCTCGGCATTGAAAACGGCGCGGCTGGCAGGTTTGGATTCTTATCCCGAACCTTCCAGCCACGCCGATTGAAACCCGTGGCGTTACTGCTGCGGTGCCGGGGCAGACGCCGGGGCTGTAGCAGGCACGGGCGCCGGGGCTTGCGTAGCGGGGCCCAGCGGCACATCGCCGGTGCTCTGCTCCGGAGTTTTGGACTTCTTCTTGTCGGTTATGCGGGTTTTGTCGCCCGTGGTAGTGGCAGCTTTTTTCTTTTTCTTGGAGGTATCTCCAGCCAGGCCCAGCGGACCGGCCTGGGTCTGCTGGTCGGCAACCTCGGCGGCGTCTGGAGCGGCGGGAGCCAGAGCGTCCAACTTCGGTCCCTTGTCCCTGGTCTGTTTGATCTGCTTGGCGCGCATGCTGTAGCGGGTCTTCTGCGTCGGCTTGACCTTGGACTCCAGCGGATTCACCGGCTCCGGGCTGGCAGATGCGGTTGACGCTACTGCGCCCGCATCCTCGGTCGGACTCTCAGGCGCGCTGGGCAGGGTTTTTGTCGGCGCCTTGCCATAACGGATCTTTTCCTTCTTGCCGGGCTTCATCGAGGCCTGGTCGGCGCTCTTGTTCTTCTTGCCCTTCATGGCCGGCGCAGCGGCTGGCGTTGCGGCTTCCGGCGCCGCTGCCTGCGAGGTCTTCTGGCGGAAGGTGCGCGTACTCTCGCGGAAGCGCGTGCGCTCCACCTTTTTCTTCTTCTTGGGCGCGGGCGGCGTGTAGGCGCTGTATATGGGCTTGGTCTGCTTGGCGCTAGCGCCGGTATCGGTATAGCCCGGCTTGATGTCAATGAAGGCCTGCTCGCGCATGGTGGTCAGATAACCGCGCATCGCCGGCTCCATGCGTTCCGCGAAGAAGTTCTGCTGGACCTGCTCCTCGACATCCTTGTACGTCGGAACCCCTCCGGGGATGTGCTGCACCACTTTCATGATGACAAAGCCCTGCTTGGTGCGGATGGGCTCAGTGAATTGCCCCGCCTTCAGCGCGAAGGTCTGATCCTCGAATACCTTGGCCAACTCGCCCCGCTTGTACTGCCCCAGATCGCCGCCCTCGGCCGCCGTGGAACCGTCGCTGAAGGAGCGGGCGAGTTGCCCAAAGTCGCCCCCGGCGTGGAGTTTTGCTTCGATATCGTCTGCTTTTGCCTTGGCGGCCGCCAGTTTTGCGGGATCATCGGGCTGCGTGCCGCCCGACACCGAGGGCGAGGGCGTGCCGGTGGAGACCAGAATCTCGGCCAGTGTGACGTTTTCGGGCTGCACGTATTCCTGCTTGTGCTGCTCGAAGTAGCGCTCCGCCTCGCCGGGCGTGAATTGAACCAGCTTGCCGATCTCCTGACGCATCACATCCTGGGTGATGATGCCGTTGCGAATGTTGGCCTTGAAATCCTCAAACGAAACGCCCTGCTCCTTGGCGGCCTTCTCCAGGTCTTCGAGCGATTCCAGATGGTATTGCTTGCGGATCTCGTCAAGCCGTTTGATCAGCTCAGTCTCGCCGGTGATGCCCAGCTCCTTGCCCTTGGAGAGCCAGAGTTGCTGATCGATCAGGTTGCGCAATAGATCCTTATGGGCCTCGGAGATATCCTGCTCCGATGCGCCGTGCTGGCGCGCCTCTTCGTCCAGTTCCCTGGAGGCGCGGTCGTAGTCCGAGCGCGTGATGATCTGATCGTTGACCCGGGCGATGATCTCCTCGACCGTGGCGCCGCCGTATGGGCTCTCGGGCGCGGCGGGATGCGTATTTTGCGCCAAAGGGTAGCTTGCGAGCAGCACCGTCGAGAACAGGAAAGCCGCGGGAGTGCGAAAGATTCGTAGATTCATAGGGTCAGGACAAGCCAGCGCGGCGACGAATTGCCCGCCTGGTGCTTAGACGCCATTGTAAATGGCTGGGCAGCGGCAAGGCTATTGGCTGCGCGAATCCGGGCAAAACAGCGCTTTTTCCGCCCATCTGGTTGGGAATCGCCAGGATCGGGGCCGGGAGGGCAGGTGTTACCGCACCGAATGTGGCAAGCGGATAAAATTGTCTTGAGCGGCGTCGTTTCTCGATGAAAGCGCTGTCGATTTCCATAGCCAAGGGCGGAGCATTCTATTGACGAATACAGAGGAACAACAACGCTTTCTCAAAGACGTTCCGCTGAGCCGCCCGCGCATCGGCGTTCTTGCCATCCAGGGCAACTACGCCAGCCACGCGCAAGCACTCACCGAGGCTGGCGCGGCACCTGTCGAGGTGCGCAAACCCGCCCAGCTCGCCGGCCTTGACGGCCTGGTGCTGCCTGGCGGCGAATCCACCACCATGCTGAAGTTCCTCGAAAAACACCGCTTCTTTGAGGCGTTGCAGGGTTTCTGCGCCATCAGGCCCGTCTTCGGCACCTGCGCGGGAGCGATCCTGCTGGCGCGCGAGGTTCTCAACCCGGCGCAGCGCAGCCTTGGATTGCTGGACGCAGTCGTCGAGCGCAACGCTTATGGCCGACAAATCGACTCGGCCATCGTGACCAACAAGACTGCCCTCGCCGGCGGCCCGCTGGAGATGGTCTTCATCCGCGCTCCGCGCATCGTCGCCACCGGCGCGGGCGTTGAGGTGCTGGCACGGCGCGACGGGTTCCCCACGCTGATTCGCCAGGGCCGCATCCTGGCCGCTACCTTCCATCCCGAGCTCTCCCGCGACCGCCGCGTGCATCGGCTCTTCGTGGAGATCGTAGCCGCGGCCAGGGAAGAATCTGAGGGCCAAAACAGGCCCACGTCGAGTTGACTGGCCAGCCTTGGGAATCAATCTTGTTCCGGTTGAAAAATATCCGAAAAATACTGCGTGCGTCTAATGCATAGTGGGAGTAATCTCAAGCTCACAGAGGCTGCGAATGCCCGTCACCTTTACCCACAAACCGGCGAAGAAACAACGGCGAGCGCCGGGGCTCGGCGGCCTGCCTCCGGTTGTGCAGCGGCCCACCGGCGGCGGCGACGGCGGAGGCGGGGGCGACGACAACTGGGACAATGGGAGCCGCGGCCCGCGCGAGCTCCTGCGGCGCGTGCGCTTCTTCCTCTTCTCCGCTCTCGCCAGCGACATGGTGCTCTTTGCCGTGCTGGTCTCCATCTTCTTTGCCTTCCACGGTCACACGTACATGGACCTGCGCACCCACGAGCAGATCGGCGACTGGCATCCGGTATCTCTGCCGCCCATCCTCTACCTCAACACCGCGTTGCTGCTGCTGAGTTGCCTGACCATGGAGCTGGCGCGGCGGAATATCTTCCATGAGATCGACGCTCTGGAGGAGTGGCTGGGCATGGGCCGGCCAGCGCTGAATCGCGCCCTTCCCTGGCTGGGCGCCACGTTCACGCTGGGCGCGCTCTTTCTCACCGGACAATGGATGGCCTGGAGGCAGTTTGCGGCGCGAGGCTTTGCCTTCGACCAGTTTTCTACCCCGGCCACTTCCTTTTTCTATCTCTTTACCGGCCTGCACGCCGCCCACATGCTCATTGGCGCCGCGGCTCTCGTCCTCTGCCTGAGCGCGCTGGGCTGGTTCAAGCGCGTCGACTTTCGGCAGATCGCCGTGGACGCCACCGCCTGGTACTGGCAGGCCATGAGCCTGGTCTGGCTCGTGCTGCTGGGCGTGCTGGCCTTCGGACAATAAAGCTACTTGCAACGCAGACAGATGCGGCAAGACTACAGCTTGCAAATTAAATCGGACTGTTTTAGTCTTATATAAAACTACGACTCATTCAGTCGTATATTACAGGAGGATTCCGTCTTGCTTTTGAAATCGCTTATGAAAATTCTCAGACCCGGAGGCTGGCAGGTACTTCTGCTTCCGATTTTGATGTGCGCACCGGCAAGGAGCCAGGAGAAGCCCTATTTTGTGACCTACACCCACGACCTAGAGGAGCCCGGCAACCTGGAGATCGAGACGAAAACTGCCCTGGCGCAGCCTGGTAGCGGCAATCGCTATGGAGCTACGGCGCTCGAGTTGGAGTACGGTCTGCGCGCCTGGTGGACCAGCGAGCTCTACCTTGACGGCCAGGCCACGGGCGGCGATTCAACAATTTTCACCGGTTTCCGAATAGAGAATCGGTTGCGTCCCATGATGCGGGAGCACGCCATCAACCCTGTGCTTTACATCGAGTATGAAAACACCTCCGGCGCCGATAAGACGATCCTTGAAGTGGTTGGTCACGACGGCCAGACGGACCTGGCAGCATCCAATGACGTTTTGCGCCTCGACCACCAGCACGAGGCGGAACTCAAGCTGATTCTCTCCTCCAACCTCAAGGACTGGAATATCAGCGAGAATTTCATCTCCGAGAAAGACCTCAGCCATGCTCCCTGGGAGTTCGGCTACGCGGTGGGGGCTGCGCGCCCGCTGCGCAGCTCGGCCAGCGGCCGGGAATGTGTCTTTTGTGCGGAGAAGTGGATCGCCGGCGCCGAGGGTTACGGCGGCCTCGGCAACACCTTTGCCCTGACCACGCGAGACACCTCGCACTACATTGCCCCAATCATCGGCTGGCAGTTGCCCAAAGGGGTGCGCTTCAGCTTTTCGACGGGCTTCGGGCTCTCCACCTCAAGCCTTGCTCGTGTCTACCGCGTGGGCCTTGCCTATGAATTCGAGCAAGTGGGCGGCTGGTTCCATGCTTCACAAGGGGGTGGGCAATGATGCGAAATAGGATGCGAAATATGCGAGGAACTGCTGCGATTCTCTTGATTGCACTGAGCGCGGCGATAGCCGTTGCCGCAGCATCAAGCTCTCGCTGGGAACGCGTTCCGGCCAGGGATCACGCTCGAGCCAATCCTCTGGCCGGCAATGCAGAGGCGCCGATGGCGGGTGCGCTGGTTTATCGCGAACATTGCCAGCAGTGCCACAAGGCCAATGCCCAGGGCGACGGGCATAGACGGCCTGCCCTGCGCAGTCAACGGATTCGATCGGCAAGCGACGGCGATATTGAATGGTTCCTTCGCCAAGGCGATCTGGGCCGCGGTATGCCCTCCTGGTCAAGTCTGCCCGAGGCCCAACGCTGGCAGCTTATCGCTTACCTAAGGTCCATTCAGTAAGTAGTTGTCCAGAACAATTAGCAGTAAGAGGATGGTCTCTTAAGCGGGCGAGATCCTTTCCCGTCACTCGATTATGTACGGGTCAGGGGCGGTCTTGAGGCTCTTGTGGTGGCGAACGTCGTCGCCTTGCACCCAGAAGATTACGTCCTCGGCAATGTTGGTGGCGTGGTCAGCTACGCGTTCCAGGGCGCGCGAGATCATCAGCGCGTTCAAGGCCTGCGGAGCCAGGTGGCTCTGCTCCTCCATCACTTTGGTCAACGCCTTGTATGCGGCGCGGTTCATCGCGTCCACGGCGTCGTCCATGGTGAGGATGGAGCGCGCCAGATCGGCGTCGCCCTCGATGAACGATTGCAGGCTTTTGCGCACCATCTCCTCGGCCAGCTCGGCCATGCGCGGAATGTCCACCGGCAGATCGGCCTGGGCCATCTGCTCCATGCTGCGCACGCGGTCGCTGATGCTCTTGGCCGCGTCGCCGACGCGCTCCAAATCCGCGTTGATCTTGATGACGCTGAGGATGAAGCGCAGGTCGACGGCCATGGGCTGTTCCATCGCCAGCAGATCGAGCGCGGCCTGGTCGATCTCGCGTTCCAGGCGGTTGATGGCCATCTCCGAAATGCTGACCAGATTGCAAATGGAGAGGTCGCGCACACGATAAGCCTCAACTGCGCGCTGGATGGATTGCTCGGCCAGGCCGGCCATCACCAGCAGTTGTTCCTTCAGTTCCTCCAAACTCTGTTGAAAACGTATGCGCGTCATCCGAACCTGCCTGTGATGTAATCCTCTGTGCGTTTGTCGCTGGGGTTGGTGAAGATCTTGTGGGTCGAGTCGAACTCGACCATGCGGCCGTTCAGGAAGAAGCCTGTTTTTTCGGCGACGCGAGCGGCCTGTTGCATATTGTGAGTCACAATCACAATAGTGTACTGCGATTTCAACTGGAAGATCAGGTCTTCGATCTTGGATGTGGAGACAGGATCGAGCGCCGAGGCCGGTTCGTCCATCAGCAGCACCTCGGGATCCACGGCCAGCGCGCGCGCAATGCACAGCCGCTGTTGCTGGCCGCCGCTGAGGCTGGCGCCGGATTTCTTCTTGAGTTCGTCCTTGACCTCTTCCCACAGCGCGGAGTTTTTCAGCGACTTCTCGACAATCTCATCCAGCACTTTGTGGTTGCTATAGCCGTTCAGCTTCAGCCCCGCGGCTACGTTGTCGTAGATGGACATGGTGGGAAAGGGGTTGGGGCGCTGGAAGACCATGCCCACGCGGCGGCGAATCTCGACCGGCTTGGCGTCGGCATAAATGTCAAGCCCGCCAATGAGCACGGTTCCGGTGACGCGCGCGATGGGGTTGGTCTCGTGCATGCGGTTGAGGCAGCGGACAAAGGTGCTTTTGCCGCAGCCCGAGGGGCCAATCAGCGCGGTGGCATGGTTGGCCGGGATATCCAGATTAATCTCCTGTAACGTGTGGTTGGTTCCGTACCACGCGTTCAGGTTGGTGACTTCAATGCTGACGCCCACTTAGCTAGCCCCTTTCAAAACGCCGCGGCTGGTCACGTAGCGCACCAGCGACACGGCAAGCACAATCAGCACAATCAATACCAGCGCCCCCGCCCACGCCAGGCGGTGCCATTCATCATACGGAGAGAGGGCATAGACGTAAATCTGCAAGGGCAACGCGGCGATGGGTTCGCTGAGCTTCTCACTCCATCCCACATTGCCGAAGGCGGTGAAGATCAACGGCGCCGTCTCGCCGGCGACACGCGCAAAGGCCAGCATGCAGCCGGTGATGATGCCCGCCGAAGCCGTTCGCACGGTAATCGACAGCACCGACCGCCAATTGGGCACTCCCAGGGCCAGCGCTGCCTCGCGCACCGCATGGGGCACCATCAAGAGCATCTCCTCCGTGGTGCGGCAGACCGTGGGAATCATCATGATGCCCAGCGCCACACCGCCGGAGAAGGCCGAAAAGTGACCCTGCGGAACCACCACCAGCGAATAGACAGCAATGCCCATCACGATGGAGGGAACGCCGTTGAGCACATCAGCAGTGAAACGAATCGCGTTGGCCAGCTTGGTGCCGCGCCCGAACTCGGCAAGGAAAATGCCGCCGGCAATGCCCACCGGAATCCCGATCAGACTGCCCACTCCGAGCAGAATTCCCGAGCCGACGATGGCGTTGGCCATACCACCGCCCGTTTCACCAACGGGTACAGGATTGTGCGTAAAGAAAGCCCAATTCAGCGAAACTGCGCCTTTATATACCAGATAGACAAAGATCGCCACAAGGGGCGCAACGACCAGCACAGTCGCAAGCACCGCCAAGCCGGTGGCCGCGCCATCCGCCAGTGTCCGTATCTGCGCTCGAAATGTGTTTTCGGTCTTCAGAATGCCTTCTCCCCGACTATTCCCTATTCCCTATTTTTAGTGCACCGACGACGGTGTGCCGCGCGTGACCATCCAGACCAGCATACGGGCAATGGCGTTCACGATGATGGTGACAATAAACAGCGCCAATCCCAGTTCCATCAGCGCGCTCAGGTGCAGATCGCTGGAAGCCTCGGCAAACTCGTTGGCGATCACCGCCGACATGGTGCTGCCGTTGGCCAGCAGCGAGCGTTGAATCTCCGGGCTGTTACCGATGACCATAGCCACGGCCATGGTCTCACCCAGCGCGCGCCCCAGGCCCAGAATAATGGCGCCGACGATGCCGATGCGCGCATTCCTCAGCACGCCCATGCGGATCATCTCCCAGCGTGTGGCGCCCAGCGCCAGCACCGCCTCGCGTTGCGAAGTCGGCACCGCCGTCATCACCTCGCGGGTGAGCGAAGAGATGATAGGCAGAATCATGATGGCCAGAATGATGCCTGAGGTGAGAAAGCCCAGGCCAGTGGGATTGTCGTCGGCAAAGAGGCCGGTCCAGCCGAGGGTCTTAATCAGCGCGGGATTGACGTACACCTTCATTAGCGGTACCAGCGCGCTGACCGCCCAGAACCCGTAGATCACACTGGGGATGGCCGCCAGCAGCTCGGTGATGAAGGCCAGCGGCGCGCGCAGGAGGCCGGGGCACATCTCGGTGAGGAAGACGGCCACGCCAATGGCCAACGGAACCGCCAGCAACAGCGCAAGTAGCGACGAGACCAGCGTGCCGTAGAGGAAGGGCAAGGCGCTGAAATGGCTGTTGACCGGATCCCAATACATCGGCTTGCCAGTAAATGTGTCGATATAGGCTTTGTAAAAGAAGTCCAGGCCAAAGGCGCCCCACGCCAACTTTGAGCGTTCCATCAGCTCGGTGGCGATCAGCACCACAATGCCGAAGATGCTCAATGCGCACAGCACCATGAGCCAGCGGAAGCCGCGGTCGGCCCAAGCGGAGTTGCCGCGCGCCAGCAGGAAGGAACGAATGGCAGAAGCCTCCTGCTGAGCCGGTTGCGCAGAGGGCCGCTCGCCGGGGAGATCGGGCTCGGGCAGAAGCTGAGATTGATGGATGCGAATCTCGGGCACTTGGGCAATCACCATTCTCAGCCTACCGGGCCAAGATGAATAGAAGGTTACAACACTGCAAAATGAAGTGCATAGCAGAGGAAAAACACAACCCGGCAATGCAATGGCACGGCGAAAGATTCTGCCAGCCGGAAATCGCTCTACTTTCGCTTCCATTTCCCGCTAAGATGGGTAACTGGGTATCTGAAGGCCCAAGCCCATGCGCTCGACTCTGACTTTATTCGCCCTTGCACTCGTCTCCCTTGCCCTTCCCGCGCAAAACAACGCCCAGACTCAAGCGCAGTCCGACCCGCCTCAGCGCCAGTGGCAGGCCTCGTGGGCCACGCATCCGACGGCCCCGCTGCGTGAACCGCTGGTGCTGCACTTCCGCCGTGCGCTTGACCTGGCCGCCGTTCCGGCCAGCTATCCGGTGCGTGTCAGCGCCGACAACCGCTTCATTCTTTACGTCAACGGCCAGCGGGTGGGCGACGGCCCGGCCCGCGGCGATCTGGCCCATTGGCGCTATGAGCGCTTCGATCTGGCACCGTTGCTCCAGCCCGGCAAGAACCTGATTACCGCGACGGTGTGGAACTACGGGATATATACGCCGCTGGCGCAGATCAGCGACCGCACCGCCTTTCTGCTGGAGAGCGAGGCGACAGGCGCGAACTCGATCAGCACGCCGGATGGCTGGCTGGTCGAGGTCGAGCAAGGCCAGCGCCCGCTGCCGCGCGTCGCCAACGGCTTCTGGGAGTACATGGCTGCCGGAACCGGCGAAGAGATTGACGGCGTGCGCTACGACTGGGAGTGGAATTCGCCTTCGGCTGTTGGACCAGCCTGGGTTCCTGCCGCCTCGCCGATCCGCGAGAGCATCTATCCGACGGCGAACAAGGCGCATTCGGCGGGGGACTCGGACTCACCCAACGCATGGGCGCTGGTTCCGGATGAACTGCCGGCGATGGAATTATCGCCGACTGAAGCCGGCAAAACCGTCAGACAAAGTATCCGTGTCGACTCGCCCGACCAGGGAGAGTCAAAACTGCTAGGTTACCTGGAGGCTCTGGTCACTGTTCCGGCCGCCAGCCATGGTTATCTCCTTCTTGACCGCAAGACCCTGACCACAGCCTATCCGCAACTGACCGTCTCCGGCGGCAAGGGCGCAAAGATCCGACTCACCTACTCCGAAGCCCTCTACGACAAGGATCAGCACAAGGGCGATCGGGACGAGATAAACGACCGCAAAGCCCTCGGCCTCACCGACAGTTTCCTACCCGACGGCGGTCGACATCGCGTCTTTGAGACTCTCTGGTGGCGCACCTGGCGCTATCTTGCCATCGATATAGAGACCGGCTCCGAGCCGCTCACGCTGGAGTCGCTCAACGCCAACTTCACTGCCTATCCATTCCAGGAGCACGCCAGCTTCCACTCCAGCGACGCGGAGCTGGACAAGATATGGGAGATCAGTTGGCGTACCGCGCGGCTAGACGCCCATGAGACCTACATGGACACGCCCTACTACGAGCAGTTCCAGTACGTGGGCGACACACGTATCCAGGCGCTGATCTCTTACGCTGTGGCCGGTGACGACCGGCTGGCGCGACAGGCGATTGCCGCCTTCGACGAGTCGCGCACCCCGGACGGCCTCACCATGAGCCGCTATCCCAGTTCCCTGCCCCAGATCATCCCTACCTTTTCGCTGCTCTGGATAGGCATGGTCCACGACTACTGGCAGTACCGGCCTGATCCGGAGCCGGCACAAGCCGCGCTGCCCGGTACGCGCACGGTGCTCGAATGGTTCGCCCAGCACGAGCAGCCCGACGGCCTGCTCCAGAAATTGCCTTGGTGGAGCTTCATCGACTGGGTCTCTGAACACCAGGAGATTCCCACTTACGACGCCCAAGGCGAGTCCTGCGTGACGACGCTCGAATACCTGGGCGCGCTCGGCGAGAGCGCCGACCTGGAAATGAGCCTCGGAGACACGCTGCTGGCCGCCCGCTATCAGGCCCGCGCCGCCCGCGTCCGCGCCGGACTCTTTGACAAGTGCTGGAACGCCCAACGCGGCCTGGTTGCCGATAATCCCGATCAGAAAGTTTTCAGCCAGCAGGCCAATATTCTGGCCGTCCTTTACGATGTAGTTCCCAAGGAGCGCCAGCAGGAGGTGCTGCGCCGGCTGCTGGCCATCGACCCAGGAACCACCCCCGACGGAATCTTGAGCGCCTCCTACTACTTCCGCTTTTATCTTGCTCGCGCGCTGGACCATGCCGGCCTGGCCGACGAGTACCTGAGCTCCATCGACCCCTGGCGCAAGCTGCTTCCGCTGCACTTCAGCACCTGGCCCGAGGTTCCCGGCAACACGCGCTCCGACTCCCATGCATGGAGCGCACATCCCATCTACGACCTGCTCACACTGGTCGCCGGGATTGAGCCGGCCACTCCCGGCTTCGCCACGGTCCGCATTGCGCCCCATCTGGGCTCGCTGCCCGCGCTCAAGACCGCCTTCCCGCATCCCGAGGGGTTGATCGAGGTCGATTATCAACGCCAGGGCGCGGGCGTGAACGCGACCATCACGCTTCCCGGCAAGCTCACCGGCGTCTTCATCTTCAATGGCCAGAGCTGGCCGCTCACTCCCGGAGTCAACAAGATCACGCAGCCGTGACGAAGGAGCATAGCAGAATTCGTATATGGGCGCCAGCATTGGATGCGTGTGGAAAGTCCTTGCATGCCGTTGCGGCCTGTGTTAACTCTTAGGCTATTAATCTTCTGATGACTATCAAGCGAGTACACGCCGGGAGCCGTCGAAGCGGATCTGCATTCACGCTTTATTGGGTTGTAACAACTGCCGCAGTCGCCGGCGCTTTCACCAGCACCGCAAAGCGAGGAAAAGCGAAGCTGCCGGCCGCATCGTCGATCACATTCAACTGGCAGATGTATGCTCCGGGTTTGAGCCCGGCGAGTGGCACATCGAGCTCGACGGCCACCGCGTCGCGGCCCTCCACATTGACGGCCCGCGCCTGCACCAGCGGCGTTTCATAAACCTTCGTCGAGCCTTGAATCAATTCCAGACTGCTGAGCAGATTGATGCCAGCCTTGGTCCCTTTAGGTGCGTCGGCAGCAGCTTTTTCGCGCGCCGGCGAGTAGATTTCATAGAGGAGATACAGGTGCTGATCCTGGCGGAAGACGTGGCTGATGTTGGGCACATACTCCTGGCCGTTGCGAATCAACGGGCTTTGCTGCTTGCTCGGCTGGCGCATCGACGCGAGCAGGATTGAACTCATCTTCAGCGGCGCCTTCTTCATCTCCGGCAGCGTGATTTCAGCGTCAAACGAGCCCATGCGGCCGGTCTGATTTTCGCGGATGACGAATTTCATACGATACTTGCCCGGCGGCAAATTGAAGCTGGTTGTGTATTGAATATTCTTCTGGCGCACCTGCAAGGAAGGATCAAGATTGAGTTTGACCGTTTCGCGCGCGTGGCCGATGGGCCGCCTGGCTTCGTCGATCACGGTGCCGATGATGTCCAACGTGGCCTTGTCTTTATCGCCGCCTTTGACGAAGGGAATCTGCGAGCCGGGGACGATCAGCGAGACCGGCACAAAGAAACGGTTTTCATCGAGGCGGAAGTAGAGCGCGTCAAGATAGACGGCCATGTCGGTGGCGGGCAGATCGCTGGCCAACTGCTCTTCCAATTCGCGTTCGCGATCCTCCTTTCCGGCGTGCTTGAAGTCCGCGGGCGCATAGTAACCGGGCCGGTATTCCAGCTTCACGCCAGGCCGGTTGATCTTGATAGTCAGCTTGCGATAGCGGCCGTCGCGCGCCGGGTTGGTGCTGTGAAAGCCGATCGCATAGTAGGCCGATGTGTCGCGCTGCACTTGCGCGAAGGCCGGTGCAAAATCGTTGGAGTCGAAGAAAGCCTTGCCGCCGGTGTCGGAGCTGAGCGTGCCCATCACTTCCTGCGTGGCGAAGTTGGCATTCATGTTGTTCAGCAGCGCGTCACCGTTGAAGGCGCCGCTGCCGCGCAGGCTGCCGGTGGAGGCGTCGCCCAGCGGCGAGATGGCTTGCAAGCCGCGCGTGTCCACGCTGTAGATGGCCAGGTTGGCGCGCACCGCGGCGTTGATGGCCGCACGCAAGGAAGCCTGATTCTCAATGCCGTCGCGCGAGATGCCACCGGAAAAATAGAGCAGAGATTTTTTCTCGGTGATCTTTTCCAGCGACCTGGCCACGGCGCGCAGCGCAAACAATTCGCGGTCGGTGTTCAGGTCGTTGTATTCGCTCTCATCGGGCGTGTAGCCGGTGGCGTCTTCCACCTGATTCGAGTTGGCCGTCGCGCCCTGCGCAAAGCCCTGACCTTCAGTGCCGTTATATACCGCGACTTCGTTGATGAGCGCATTTTTGTCGGCGGTGAAATCCTGATCCACCTTGAGCGTGTCGCCCAGCGAGATCAGCGCGACAAGATCCGCGGGCTGCATTTTGGCGCGCAGAAACTCCTGCGCCGCAGCAACGCTGCGATCGAGATCTTCGGGCTGCATCGAGGTCAGATCGAAGAACATCACGATCAGCCGATGATTGCGCAGGTCTTCAGACCGCGCGACAACAGCCGCCTTGCTTCCATTGCCGGCTGCATTCGCGGCCAGTCCACTGATGGTGACTTCGTTGAGCGGCGTAGCCATCTCCACGCTTTCAAAGTCAAACGTGGAAATCTGCTGCTGCTTGCCGTTTTCATAGATAGTGAAGTCGCTCTGCTTTAGCCCGCGCACCAGTTCGCCGGTCTTCGCATCGCGCGCCACTACGTTGGTCAACACCAGCTCGCCGGTCATCTTGAGCACGAAGCCGCCTTGCGGTGTGTTTGTGACTTGCGCGGCCGGAGAATCCTGCGCGGGAAGTTGCGCGCCCGGCAGCATCAGCGCCAGCGCTACAAACCCCGCTCCGATTCTTTGCGCCCAACCTTTCATGGACTTCCTTTCAGCAGGACCGTGCTGATTTACTAACTCCGCCAACACGCGTGCAGCGCGGCTAACTCCGCTGTTCGCTAGAACCTGAACCTTGCCATAAAGTTGAAGGCCCGCATGGATGCGGCCGACGTGACCTGCCCAAAGGTCGGCGAGGCCGCGTTGGTATCCACGCCCGAGTACTGCACGGTGTTGAAGACATTGTTGGCCGTACCGCGCATTTCCATGCTGCGCGAGCCGCCCAACTGTATCGTCTTGGAGAGCGACATATTGTTCTGAATCGTTCCCGGCCCGGCAATCGAGTTGCGTGAAACGTTGCCGCAGTTGGGACAGTTGGGCGTCGTGGAATTATTGGGAGGCTGCGTGAATGCCGCGGGATTGAACCACTTCAGCAGCGAGCCCGCGCCCGCGGTGATGGAAACGCCCGGCACACGATTCGGCCGCTGAGTGCCGGCGGTTCCGTTGGCCACATCCTCCACCGCCGCCTGATAGCTCGGCGTGAGCGGCGTTCCGGTAGCAAAAGTAAAGCTCCCGGAAATTGAAAATCCTTCCAGAATATGAGCGCCCACGCCGCTGGTCACCCAGAATTTATCCTTGCCGAAGGGCAATTCGTAAAGATAAGTTCCGCTGACCCGGTGGCGCTGATCGGTGCTCGAGTTCCCTTCCTCAGCCTTGAGATTCTGCCAGTCCTGTGCCACCACGGTCGAAGTGCTGCCCATTGGGTTTGAAGCGTTGCCCAGTGCGCCGGAATCGTCAATCGAATGCGAATACTGGTAGTTCGCGCCCACCGCGATGCCGCTGCTGAGCCGCTTGTTCACACGCAGCGTGCCTGCGTTGAACTTTGAGAAGGCGGAGGATTGCTCATAGTCGAAGAGCGCAATCGGCTGGCCGGTGCTCGGGTTAATGTTGGTGCCTGGGCTGGTCGATGTCGAGCGCGGCGCGTTCTTGATGTCCAGATAATCGCCGCGCGATCCGTTGTAGCCCGCATTCAGCACCACGCTCCAGGGCAGCGTCTTCTGCACATCGAGATTCCACGCCTGCACATAAGGCAGGTGGTAGTGCGGGTCCACCGCGTAGTTGCCTACAGTGTCCGGTGTGCTAAATCCATTGGCCAGAGATAGCTCTCCAGCCGTCGCGGCCTCATTGGTTTGCTCATTCACAAACAAAGGTTGATTGACCATCGGCTGGCGCGCCATCGTCATCGCGAATGTCGCATATTGGCCGACGGTATAGTTGACGCCGTAGCCGGCGCGGATCACGGTTTGCTTAGGCAGCCGCCATGCCACACCCACACGCGGAGCAACAGCAGCGCGGTAGGGATAGACCAGCGAAGCGGGCAGAGCGCCGTTGTAGCTTCCCGCGCCGCCTCCCTGCACTTCATCGGCGACTGCGAAGGGCGCGGAGATATTCGGAGTCATAACGGGGTTTGTATCCACCATGCCGAGCCGATCGTACTTCTCGGTGTAGGGAGCGTAGAACTCATAACGCAGCCCGTAGGTCAACGTGAGATTCGTCCGCGCGCGCCAGTCGTCAGTGGCGTAGGCGTCCCACACGTTGTCGCGCAGATAGCTCTTGCCCGCGGAGGCGTCGATGGTGGTCTCCTGCGGCAGCCCGAGCAGAAAATCCGCCAGCGATGAGCCGGTGGTTGCGTCGTGCGCCGCATCCTCGGTGAACAAGCCAGAGAACGTATAAGTTCCAGTCGCATTCGACCCGCCGAGAAAGTCGCGATGGACGCGGCGATAGTCACCGCCGAGGCGCAGATCGTGCTTGGCATAAATCCAGCTCAGCGTCTCGGAGAGCGAGATGGTTTGCGAGAGCAAGAAGCTAGGCTGCTGTTCGTTAAGCCCGGTGAGGCTGCTGAGAACCACGTTGGGCAGGCCGTAGTTGAGCGGCGAGCTGTCAGTGCCAGCGATGCCGATACTGTTTGCAACATCGCTTTGGTTGGTGAAATAGTTGGTCGCCTGGCTGGTGCTGCGATTCCAGTTGGCGTTGAAGATATTGGTTACTTTGTGGTAACCCACCGTGTAGCCGGCCTGCACGCTGTTGGAGTTCATTGAGCTTTTTCCGCCCAACTGCGGAAAGATGCTCACATTGTCGGAGGCTGAGTCGCTCCAGTTGTAATTGAAGTTGATGCTCTGCCGCAGGCCTTGATTCTGCTGCGCGCGGCGACCGCCGCCACTGCCGCTGCCGAAGCCGCCGCGGCTGCCTCCGGGCTGGGTTGCATTGGCGCCCAGGCTGCGCATATAGCGCACACCGGCTTGCGTCGAGTTCGACTGCGCGGTGGTCAGCAGATGATAGTTCTGCGTGTAGCCGGGAAGATTCGGCGCGGGGAAGAACGGCTGGCAACTCGTCCCGCTTGAAAATGGATTCGGGCAAGTCAACAGCGCAGATGCTTGTGCTGCGATTCGTCCGCCAGCTCCGCTGGGAATGATGTTGTGAACGAAGGGCTGATTGGTCGCGGGGTCGTAGATCACGGGCAGACCAGCGGCGGAAAAGTCGCCCGCGCGTTCATTGACCGTTCCGAAGCTGCCATCCGTCGGCACCGTCGCGTACTCATCCACCGGACTGGAACTGCGCGTGCCGCTGAGCGTCAGGAAGACCGTGTCCTTGCCGCTGGGCTTGGTGAGTCCCGGCAGGTAGGGCGCGCTCATGAAAGTAATCCCGAAGCGATTTGTGCCGGAGGCCGGCTGCTGCTGCGATTGGGCGCGCAGAGAAAACGGCTCCGCATTGAGCGCCGCGTTGCTGCCTGTCCAGAAGATTGCGCCATGCGGCTGGCCGGGATTGAAGCCGCGGAAGTTGCCGCGTCCGCCGCCAAAGCCAAAGCCGCCCGGCCCGCCAAATCCTCCGCCGCCAAAACCGCCGAAGTTGCCGCCGCCCGTCATTCCCTCCGGCAAGACACCCTGCGCACGGAGCGTCTCAATTGCATCGCGGACACGGTCCACGTCCAGTCCGGCCAGCGGGCTGACAGCACCCGTCTGTCCGCTGATCGCCACCGAATCGCCGCCAAAGTCGGAGTTGCCGGCAATCGAGGGCAGCGCCGCGCCTGCCGCGCCAGAGGTCCCAGGCTGGCTCTCGGTGTCGGTCGTGAGCGTGCTCATCAGGCTCAGGTTCTGCGCGCCGTTTGCAATCAGTTGCCGGATGGCCGTCGTGCTGGCCTGTTGACTTGCGGTTTCGTTCTCCTGCTGCGCGGCCGCTCGTGAGGCCAGCACCAGCTCAAAGCTCACTGTCTGGTCGCGGCTGGCCGCGTTGAGCACCGCCTCCAGCGCGCCGGAGGCAAAGCCCGCGAACTGCGTGCGAACCACGTAGCGGCCATTCTGCGGAATCACGAGCGACCATGCGCCGGTGATATCAGTGGTGGTGGAAAAGCGCTTGCCGGTGAGTGTGTTCTGGGCAGTTACGGTCACGCCGGGCAGCGGAACGGTGCCGCTCTTGACCACGCCGTGCAGCCTTCCGCCGCTCAACACCTCGGGCGCGGGTGGTTGCGGCGCAGGCGTAACCGGCGACTGGGCCAGGACGGCAAGATAGCCAGCCACGAAGAATCCCGCAACTTGCCACCATATGCTCCTTCGACGCATTGACGCTCCTCGACCTTTCGAGCTCCTACTCATTCAGACGGCCCACGCGCTGCGAAGGTTTACGGCCGCTCGACTTCAGCACCGAGTTGGGCTTCCGGCCTTCCGGCGACCTTAATTTTCACAGACGCGCGGATAGCCCTTGCATTTTGCCACGGCCTGTGTTAACTCTTATGCTAATAATCTTTCGATGGCTACCTCGCAAGTAAACAGATGAGCCGTCGAACAGGAGTTTCACCATGCTGAAGATCGGCACCGCCATCCGCGCTCACCGGCTGCAAATGGGGCTTTCCCAGGGAGACATCGAAAAGAAGACGGGCCTGCTGCGCTGCTATCTCTCGCGCGTGGAGAACGGCCACACCATTCCGTCGCTGGACACACTGTCGAAGATTGCGCGGGCACTCGATCTGCCTATCACTCAGTTCTTCGCCGACGACTCGCTGGGCAAGCAGGCCAATCTGCAAAAGCTCTCCGACGAGGAGCTGCGCTTTCTGACCCAGATCCGGCGCTATTCGACGAACCTGAACGACAGCGACCGCAGGCTGCTGCTGGCGATGGTGAAGAAGTTCGCCGCCACGGCGACACGATAGCTGCTCGCTATTAGCGATTAGCTTCTAACTTTTACCTTCAGCGCGGCAACTGCGCCAGATAGAAGCCGAAGAGCACCAGGATTCCGACTACCAGGACCATGGCCACGCGCAGGCGGAAGAGAAACAGATCGCGGGGCGAGCCAATCCGCGGCACCATCGGGGCCGCGAAGAGCAAGCCGCAACTAAAGCCGCCCAGGTGGGCCATGTTGTCGATACTGAGCCCGGAGTGCGCCACCATGGTGCCAAAGCTGATCGAGAGGCCCAGCACCAGATTGATAGCGGCAAAGTAGATCACCGACTTGCGCAGTTTGTGCAGTTCCTGCGGCGGCACCGGCAGCCGGTGTGACTTGAGCAGGATAATCAGCGCTCCGGCGATGCCGAAGACCGCGCCTGATGCGCCCGCGCCGGCCGGAAAGACGCCCAGGTCGTGAAACTTCACCCAGTCCTGATTGAACCAAAACCAGTTCACACAGGTGGAGAGCAGGTTACCCGCCGCGCCGGTGAGAATGTAGACCGCCAGCACACCCGTCGAACCCATCAGTGGCTCGGCCAGCAGACCCAGGTTCCACAGGCACCACATATTTGTAGCCAGGTGCAGAATGCCCACATGCACGAACATGGCGGTGACGATGCGCCACCACTGGCCCTGGATGAGCACATTGCCGGCGTTATCAGCGCCCCAGTAAAGCAACTGATCGGAGGTGGGATTGCCCACGCTGACGTGATGCGCCACCATCGCCAGAAAAACCAGGCAGTTGATGCCCACCAGCACGTACGTCGCCGGCGCGTAGGACCACGAGCGGCGCGGCCGGCGAACTGGGGGTGGAGGCGGATTGAAACTGCCGTCCGGTTGCAGAAACTCCGGATCGGAAGTGGGGAGGGAACTTCCCATTCCTTAACTCTAAAGCATTTCCGGCGGTACGGCAGCCGGATGCCGCGTCCACAACAAACAATGCAGCTGTACCACGATGTGGTCTGCTCCCTTGTCCCTTAGCGGCGAAGAACCGGCGCGGAAATTCCAGGCGGAAAGGTGTCTTTCGTGCCGTCTAATCCCGTATCCTTGAATCAATACAAAGAATTTGTTGGATCGAGGAGTGCGACAGTGAGTGCGGAAAAGCGGATTCGGCGGGCGTTGCTGAGTGTGACCGACAAGACCGGCCTGGTGGAGTTTGCCCAAGCTCTGGCTGGCTATGGCGTGGAGCTGGTCTCCACCGGCGGAACGGCCGCGGCACTGCGTGCGGCGGGCCTATCGGTCAAGGATATTAGCGAACTAACAGGCTTTCCGGAGATGCTCGACGGCCGCGTGAAGACCCTGCACCCCAAGGTTCACGGCGGCCTGCTCTACATTCGCGGCAACGCGGAACATGAGGCCGCGGTCGCCGCGCACTTCATCGATCCCATCGACATGGTGGTGGTGAACCTCTACGCCTTCGAAAAAACTGCCGCGCTGGCCGGCGTCGCCTTTGGCCACTTGATCGAGAACATCGACATTGGCGGCCCGTCGATGGTGCGCTCAGCGGCCAAGAACTTCGAAGACGTGGCTATCGTGACGCGCGTCTCGGATTACCCGACGCTGATCGAAGAGCTGAAGACCAATCACGGTGCACTGAGCCGGGAGACTCGCTGGCGTCTGGCGAGTCAAGCCTTCGCCACCACGGCGGCTTACGATACGGCCATTGCCAACACGCTGGACAGGATTGCCGACGCGCCTGAGCCTAAGCTGCCCGCCGTGATGGACGGGAGCAGCCTGCCCGGGACACTGCGCATCAACCTCGCACTCGCCCAATCCTTGCGCTACGGCGAGAATCCCCACCAGCGCGCAGCTCTTTATGCCGATGGCTCCGGCCTGGGCGTAGCGGGAGCGCGGCAACTGCAAGGCAAGGAACTCAGCTTCAACAACATCGTCGATCTGGATGCCTGCTGGGAGCTGGCGCAGGAGTTCGACGAGCCCGCGGTCATTATCGTCAAGCACACCAACCCCTGCGGCGCGGCCACCGGCGCGACAATTCTCGAAGCCTACACCAAGGCGCTGGCCTGCGATCCGGTCTCGGCCTACGGCGGAGTCATCGGCATCAATCGCACGGTGGATGGCGAGGCTGCGGCGGAGATCGCCAAGAACTTTGTCGAAGCCATTGCTGCTCCCGGCTTTTCCGCCGAGGCGCGGGAGCGCTTCAGCACCAAGAAGAATCTGCGCCTGGTTGAGGTTCACTCCGCGCCGCCGAAGCCGGTGGTCAAGCACGTGTCTGGAGGGTTATTGATGCAGGACGCCGACACCGGTCGCGTCAATGCCGCCGCGCTCGATCCGGGGCTGAAGGTGGTCACCTGGCGTCCGCCGACGGCCGAGGAGCTGCGCAGCCTGCTCTTCGCCTGGCGCGTCTGCAAGCACGTGAAATCGAATGCCATCGTCTATGCCCGCGACGGCCAGACCCTGGGCGTCGGAGCGGGGCAGATGAGCCGCGTGGATGCAGCAAAGTTCGGCGCGATGAAGGCCGCGCTGCCACTCAAAGGCTGCGTCGCCGCCTCCGATGCATTCTTTCCCTTCCCCGACGGCCTCGAAGCTATCGCCGCCGCCGGAGCCACCGCCGTCATCCAGCCCGGAGGTTCGATCCACGATGAAGACGTCATCGCCGCCGCCGACAAGCTGGGCATGGCCATGGTCTTCACCGGGATGCGCCACTTCCGGCACTGAATTTTTCATGATCAGCCAAAGAAGTGTATTGTGATTGTTGTGAACAAGATTGTCATTGGAATCGTACTATCTCTGGCCACGACAAATCTGGTGGCGCAGAGCCGTGCGGTTAAACCTCATATTTCTGTGACGTTTGCCATTGATGGGGAAACCGTTCCTTGTGATAACTTAAAGATCGAACTGCGCGTCGATCACCGGCTTATTCCAGTCAAGATGATCGACAGTGGGTTCATCGTTCCTAATCTCTTCAAAAAACTATACGACTCTCCTCGTTCCCACGAGAAAAACAATATCGATATTCACATTGAGTGCGGCGAGTACTCCTTTGATTTACCAGGAGAATATCCCGTGCGACTTCTTCCGGGTAAATGGGAAATGGCAATTCGATATCCCACAACGTGGTTAACTGACAGTAAAGAAAACGTGCTCATCGAACAAGGGGTTTGGCTAAGCTATATTAATTGGAATTCTGATGGGTGCGAACCCTGCACTGTAACAATGATTTCCCATTCCGATTTGCCTGTTGCTACAGTCAACCGCCTTCATAAGGAACAGTCAAACTCAGAGGGTACGCGTGCAAGGGACATTGCCTATGCTCTTGCTGTGTTCAATTTCGAGTATGACCGGAACCGAAGATATTTATTGAACCTGATGAATACCTGCCTTTCCAAACCAAAAGACACAACCTCAAATGATGACGACGATGTATGCGATAGCCGGCTTGGGGACTATCTTAACAACCTTTATTGGCGAGGCGACAACGAATTGCTCAAGGTTTTGTTAAATTTGGCGGATTCCCAAGCCGAGGCTGCTGATGATAATAGCTATTTCTATGGTGACCTATTGGACCGGCGAACTACAGAATTCATTCGAGGGCTTGAAAGCCTTCCAACCGAGAATCAACAAATCGTCTGTAAACTGGCCGGAAAAGATGATCTGAGCATCGATTCTCCCAAGGAGGAGCGAGTCGCGAAGCAGTTGACACTTATTGGAGGCGAAGTGGCTATGCGCTGTTTACAGGAAATCGAAAAGACAGAGAATTGGTGGCAAAAGGGAAAATAGTTCCGCTTTTTCAAGTATCCGTTACCGGGTGCCCCATCTTTGCCGCTTTCTTTGCGGCAAGGATGGGAGACCACGATGCCCGCATTGCGGGAGGACGTAATGTGCCGACATGCGCGAAGCTTGCCGTTTGGTGCGTATATCCACGTTTCTGTCAAGAAAGGAAAAGAATGTCATGAGACGAATCGGCTTCGCGATCACTCTCATCCTCGCCTCGCTCCCGCTCACAGCCAGCGCGCAGGCACCAGCCCCACCCGCCGTACCGGCAACGGCTAAGAACATCCCCGTCGTCGGAACCTTCGACAAGCCCTCCATCGTGCTCGCCTTCTACCGCTCGCCCTCTGGGCGGCAATTCTTGCTGACCGCCGATTTGAATTGAAAGCCGTGAAAGCCGCCAATGACACGGCCAGAGCCAAACAACTGGAAAAGTATGGCGGGGAGAGCCAGGATCTCGCCATGAAACAGATGTTCGGTGATGCTCCCATCGACAATATCCTGGCCGTCCTGCAGCCAGAATTCAAGGAGCTCAGCAGCAGGATGAAGCTCTCGGCTATTGTTGACGCGTCCGCTGCTGACCCGAATGCTGTCACTGTCGATGTAACTTCTCTGCTCATGGACTGGCTCAAGGCAAGTTCGGAGACCCGCAAGATGGCGGAGGAGATGCACCAACATCCTGCCGGGAAGTAGCGGCTTGATTATGGCCACGGTGCGCGAAGAAGTCGCATTCCCCCGCTGTATGGGAAAAGTAATGAAATCCCCTATGCAGCCTGTGCGGCCTCCCGCCGAACAATTTCTCACCCAACTTTAGTAAACTCACCGCAGAATGTTTCTCTTCTCTTTTACTCTTCGCCGCTTCCGTTTTGTCTTCCGTCTCGCTGCGCTGGCTGCGGCCGGGATGGCCGTCGCTGCTCTCACTGCTTCAGCCCAGGGCACGCACCTTTGGACCCAGTCGCACCTGGAGGAGTTTGAAAAAGGAACGCCGCAAGGGGTCGCGCTCCTGAGCGACGGTCATCTGGTCGAGGGGCCGGGCTTAGACGAAATGCTCACCACGCCCTCGACCTACGTCTGGTCGGTGGCTATGGACAAGGTTGGCGTGGCCTACGTTGGAACCGCTTCGCCGGCCACGGTGCTGCGCACGGGAGGCGAACAGGGCGACAAACCCTTCACGCTCTTTGAAACCAAAGACCTGGCCGTGCAGGTAGTACGCCTTGGCCCGGATGGTGCGCTCTATGCGGCTACGTTGCCCAGCGGCAAGGTTTATCGGCTCAAGCCCGACGCCACCGCCCAGCAAGACGACAGTAGCGCGACGGTCGTCTTCGATGCGGCCAAGCTCGACGACGCGACCGCTAACGACGGCAGAACGGCTGCGGAGAAAAGCGCAGACAAAGGCGCAGATAAATCCGAAGCCAAGACGCATTACATCTGGGAGATAACCTTCGACGCGGCGGGCCGCCTGTACATCGCCACCGGCGGGCCGGGAGCCGTCTATCGCGTGGATGTAACCAAGCCCGGCGCGAAGCCGGAGCTCTTTTTCAAGAGCGACGAGGAGCATATTCGTTCGCTGGCATGGGACGCGAAGGGCAACCTGATCGCCGGTTCGGACGGAAGCGGCCTGGTCTACCGCATCAGCTCTGACGGCAAAGGCTACGTGCTCTTTGAGGCTCCGCGCCGCGAGATCACTTCCGTCGCCGTGGCCGTCAATGGGACGATCTACGCGGCCAGCGTGGGCGACAAGAGCCACAACCCGCTGCCGCCGCTGCCCGTGCAGGGAACCGCAACGATGACCATGACCATCGTCCAGCCGGGCTCGATGCAAGCGGCCAACACCAGCGCCGCTGTGCCCGAAGGCAGCGACATTTACGTGCTGGCGGAGGGGCAAGCGCCGCGCAAGTTGTGGTCTGGCAAGGACGAGATCGTTTACGCGCTGGCTGCGCGGCCCGACGGCCTGATCGCGCTCACCGGAAACCGCGGACGCATCTTCCGCATCCAGGACGACGGCAATTACGCCGACATCGCGCACCTGGAGGCGCAACAGGGATTGAGTCTGACCGTAAGGCAAGATGCTAGCGGTATCCTCGTTGGCACGGGCAATACCGGCAAGCTGGTTGTTCTGGGGCGCTCCGACAAGCACGAGTACGCCAGCGATGTACTGGACGCGGGCGCGATGGCCCGCTTTGGCCGCGTCGAGGTCGAGCCGGGCTCGGCGAATTTTGATTTGCTCACCCGCAGTGGCAACGTCGAGCAGCCTATCAGGGGGTGGTCGGAGTGGCTGCCGCTCAAGGATGGCGCGGTGGCCTCGCCTGCCGGGCGCTACCTGCAATGGAAGGCCGTGCTCGGTGCAAAGGGAAGGCTGGGCAGCGTGGGCGTCAACTATTTGCCGGTGAACGCTGCTCCGGTGGTGGACGATCTGGTGGTGGTTCCCGGCGCGCGCTGGAGTGCGCAGAGCAATACCCCTCAGCCGCCGACGGTCAATATCGCCTTTCCTTCTGCCGGCCAGAACGCCGGAACGAGCTTCGACGCCGGAGCCGCCACACCTTTGCAGGCCGCAAAGGACCGCACCGCGATCACCATTCGCTGGGCGGCGCACGACGACAACGGCGACGACCTGATTTACTCGCTCTATCTGCGCGGCGACGGCGAAACCGTCTGGCGGCTACTCAAGGCTGACATTACTGACAAGGCTTACAGCTTCGATGCAGCGCTGATTCCCGATGGCGGTTATCAGATTAAGGTTGTCGCCAGCGACGCGCCATCGCACACTCCCGGCGAGGCGCTAACCGGCGAAAAGATCAGCGAGCGCTTCGAAGTGGACACTACGCCGCCGGTGATCTCCGCGCTCAGAGCCTCCCTTGGAGATGCTCCATGCAAGCATCTGCCCTGCGCAATGCAGATTCGCGTGACCTTCGACGCCGAAGATGCGGCGTCGCCCATCGCTCACGCCGAGTACTCGCTCGACGCCGGCCCCTGGCAGTACATTGAGCCGGTGGGCGGACTATCCGACGCGCGGCGCGAGCACTATGACGTTCTGATTCCCGCGCCCGCGGAGGCCAAGGCCAGCGAACACCTTATCGCCGTGCGCGTCTATGACCGGTACGACAACGTGGGCGTGGCGAAGACGGTGATTCCCGCGCCGGAGAAGTAGACTCGAACAGGGAAGGCTCCATGCGATTCGAGCTTTATGTTGCAGCGCGGTACTTGAGGGCCAAGCGACGGCAGGCCGTGGTGGGCGTGGTCACCGCCATCTCCATCGCGGGCGTGGCCGCGGGCGTGGCCGCGCTGATCATCGCACTGGCCATCACCAACGGCATGAGGAGCGATTTGCAGGGCCGCCTGCTGGGCGCCTCGGCTCATGTGGACCTGATGCGCGTGCAGTCGGACGGCATACGCGACTGGCAGCCGCTCGTTGAACGCCTGCGTCACGTACCCCACGTCACCGCCGCCGCTCCCGGCCTTTACGGACAGGTGCTGGTCTCGCGCGGCCCGCGCGCCGGCTTCGCGCTGATCAAAGGCATCGTACCCGCCGAGGAACGTACAGTCAGCAGTTTGCTCGACACCATCACCGCCGGCACAGCGCGCGACCTTGACCCGGAGACGGCCACGGAGCAGCCAATTCCCGGCCAGAGCCAGATCAACGTGCCTTACCCTCCGCTCGTCCTCGGCAAAGACATTGCCGAAACCATCGGCGCGCAGGTGGGCGACTCGGTGCTGGTCACCAGCCCGCAGGGCGAATTGACGCCGCTCGGCCTCGCGCCCAAGTATCAGCGCTTCCGCGTGGTGGCCATCTTTCATTCAGGTTTTTATCAATACGACGCGGCGATGGCCTTCATGCGCCTCAGCGACGCGCAACGACTCTTTAGCGAGCCTGATCTTTTGTCTGTCATCAGCTTCAAGGTGGACGACCTATATCGCGCGCCGGAGATCGGCAAGGCCATCGAGCAGGCCGCGGGCAAGGGCTACATGACCACCAACTGGATGGAGGTGAACCGCGAACTCTTCCGCGCGCTTAAGCTGGAACAGGTGGTCACCTTCATCATCATCGCGCTGATCGTGATCGTCGCCGCGCTCAACATTCTCATCGCGCTCACCATGATGGTGATGGAGAAGACGCGGGACATCGCCGTGATGATGAGCTTTGGCGTCGAGCCGGCGCAGGTGCGGCGTATCTTCCTGCTGCAAGGCTTTCTCATCAGTGTCATTGGCACTGTGCTGGGGTTGGCGCTCGGCTACATCGCCGCCTGGGCCGGCGGGCATTATCACTTCATTCACTTATCCGCCGAAGTTTATTCGATCGACACGCTGCCCTTCGCGCCGAGGCCGCTCGATGGGCTGATTGTCTCCGTGGTCTCGATCGGAATTTCACTGCTGGCCACGCTGTATCCATCGTCGGCTGCATCCCGCATTCTGCCGGCGGAGGCGCTGCGGTACGAGTGACGAGATTGTGCAAACAGGCGGACGGACAGTTTTCGAATTGGCGGTAATCCGCTCAGAACTAGTCTCCGACCGGATTCCGGTAGCCGCCAAACCCACGCTGGTCGGTCACCACGCGAAAGGTCTTGAATGCCAATCTAGCTTTCATAAACTTGACCTTAGTTGTGGAACCAGTCGCGTTGCGAAGCTCTTGCTTTGTAACCTCACATAGTGGGCCTGCAATCACTTCGCGCAATACAAGCTGCTCACCGAAGTCGACGAAGTACAAGCAAGTTATGGGGTCTGGGTCTTCCAACCGCGTGTAGATTCTTGCTTCCCGCTCGTAGTTCCAACCTACGTACTTGGTGTAAAGAAGTGAATCACCATCTTCGTCTTCATTATTGTTTAGAACAGGTCTGTTCTTTATGTAGGACACTTGCTTTAGTACCTGTTGATTCACATCGAAGCCCAGAGCTAGGCCGCGATGCTTATCAGCATAGTGGCTCCAAATCAGCGGGTTGTGCCACTCCAAGCTGAAGCACAACAACCCATATTGCTGCGCCATTTCTCGTTTTGTAGCACTGTTCGCTTGTCGAAAACGACGGTCAGATTGTTTGAATGCAAAAAGCTCGAAAGGGTCATTTAGGTCGCCTAGCTGGGCAATTTTCAAATGTCGCTGCCGCAGGTCATCAAGTCCATGACAGAGTGAGACGAAGTGGTAGGCACGTTGCATTGGGCTTTCGTTCTGATTGGCGATTCCTCGATCATCATACCAGTTGCGGGTACCCGAGGTCCGGATTTTCGGACCTGGCATTCTTTCCGATCAAGCACCCTTGGCTTATGGTCATATCGGGAAAGGGCAATTCAAAGTGGCAGAAAATCTATTGCCGCACAGCCCACTCTGTGTCAAAGTACAACCATGCCGTCGATCACTCTGAGCCAGTTGCGCGACACCCGCCTGATATGGACTTTGCTCAAGGCTGGAGAAACGATTGAACTGCGCGAACGCAAACGCGTTATTGCGCACATTATTCCTGTCCGTCCATGGCCGTTTCCTGACGAGGATTATGAGCCGAAGAAGAAGGGTAAGAAATAGCTGTCAAGCGATGGCAATCTTCACTGCGGAGTAATGATTCCGCCCAGCGCATGACGGCGGGGCAGGACAATGCCGCGATGATCGACCTCCTGCGGCGGGGGCAACGTTGGAAGATCCTCGGCAGGGAGAGTAGCACGCTCGATCAGCGCGCCTCCGCAGGCGGGACACCAATCCGCGATCGTCTCTTCGGCGAGGACGGCGCGGCAGTGGCTGCAGATGCGTTCCATACCTACAAGATTACCGGATCGAGCCGCAACATCGCAGCAGCTAAACTGTAGATATGCACCCTCCCGTACGGCTGGTGGCAATCGATATGGATGGAACGCTGCTGCCGACCTTTGCGCAGGCGTTGACGGCGCGCGTGGCTCGGGCGCTGAAAAGCGCGCAGGAGGCGGGCATCACGGTGGTTATCGCAACGGGCCGGCGCGCGGCTTACACGACGCCTCTGCTCGCAGGGCACGGGTTGCAAGCGGATACGCCGCTGATCACGTCCAATGGAGCGGTGGTGCGCACGCTGGGCGGCGAAAGGATCGACCGCTGCTCGATGGAGGCGCGAGTGGCGCGGGGGTTGTGCGGGCTGCTGCGGCCGTTTGGAGCTATGGTCTTCACCTTTGACCGTCCGGGGCGCGGCGAGCTGGTGCTCGAAGACCTGGAAGTGGCGCAGGGGCGCGTGGCCATTTGGGTCGAGGCCAACCGCAATGCGATTGAGGTGGTCAAGCCGCTGGAGGATGCGCTCATGGACGGCGACGACCCGATTCAAGGAATGGCGGCCGGCACTTTGAGCCAGATGCGCGCGGCCGAAGAGGCGGTCAGGGCCAGCGAATGGGCCGGCGATTGCGAGTGCGTGCGGACCGAGTATCCGGCGCGCGATCTGTCGATTCTGGATCTGTTGCCGCAGGGAGTCACGAAGGGCGCGGCGCTCAAAAAACTTGCGGCTCACCTGGGCGTGGAAAGCAAAGAGGTGATGGCCATCGGCGACAATTGGAACGATGTGGAGATGCTGGAGTGGGCCGGGCAAGGCGTGATCATGGGCAATGCGGCGGCCGAGCTGCGGGCGATGGCCAAAATGCGCGGCTGGAAGCAGGCTCCGCCCAACGACGAGGACGGCGTGGCCGTGGTGCTGGAAGCGGTTATCGCGCGGCTCGCATAGCATCCCACCCTAGTTCATCCCAACAACGAAGACCTGTCGTTGGGGACACCGAAGCGGCAAGAACAAGTACGCCGCGAGGGTGGGGCACCCTGATGAAAGTGGAATTGAGTTGAGAAGATTATCGATGCGCGGAAGTCTCTTGATCTCGGCAGGGGTTATCGCAGGCTTGGCAGCCTTCGCGGCGCTGGCCCCATACGCTCACGCAGCCGAGCGCATCACGCTGCGGAATGGCTTTGAGATGCGCTGCGACCATCACGCTGAAGTCGAGGGCCGCACCCGGCTTTACTTGAGCGCCGGCGAGGACAGCTACATCGAGTTTCGCCCGGAAGAGATTGCCGAGATTGAGAAACTGCCCGATCCGCCGGCTGCGCAGTCCGCGGAAACTCCGGCACCGGCTTCCCGCCCAGTTCCACAAAAAGCGCAGAAATGGACGGGGCACGGTGTATCACCGCCAGAGGCCAAGCTCTCCGAGGCGGACTTGGGTGAGATGCTCACCCAGGCCGGCCATGCGCACAACCTGGACGTGGACCTGCTGGCCAGCCTGGTGAAGGCCGAGAGCAATGGCGACGCGCGCGCCGTCAGCCGCGCCGGGGCCGAGGGGCTGACGCAACTGATGCCCGCAACGGCCAAGGATTTAGGCGTCACCGACAGCTTCAAGCCGGAGGAGAACGTGCGTGGCGGGGCGACCTATTTGGATGAACTGCTCACACACTACCACGACAACCTGGCGCTGGCGCTGGCCGCGTATAACGCCGGTCCGGAGGCGGTGGACCGCTATCATGGCATTCCCCCCTATCGCGAGACGCGGGCGTATGTGGCGCGCGTGATTCACGAGTTCAACCGGCGCGTGCTGGCGCGGGAAGCGCAAGCGAAACGGGCGGCGCAGGCAGCGGTCCATCAGGGAAACCCATCCCGCTAGGGCGTTCTTCGCGCACAGGTGAGAAACTAGACTCTGGGCATATTCATAGCCCCGCGGAACGGAGAGCGCTTGAAGAAGAGGCAATGGATTCTGGGTCTGGCGGGACTGGCGGCACTGGCCGCTTTGGTGGTCTATGCGCAGATCAAATATCAAATCTCCTGGCAGAAATTCGTGGACAGTTGGCAGAGGTTTCTGGAGCAATTTCAACTGGCCGACTGGCGCAAGGTCGCCATTGCCCTGGGTCTCATTTATCTCTGTTATCTGATCCGCTCAGTGCGCTGGGGGCTGTTGCTTCGTCATATCAAGAGTGTTGGACCGCTGTCGCTGCTGGGAACACAGGTCATTGGCTTCACGGCTGTCGCATTGATTGGCCGCATTGCCGACCCGGTGCGCCCCTATCTGGTCGCCAAGAAGACTGGCCTCCCGCTGAGCAACCAAGTCGCAGTCTACATCGTTGAACGGCTGCTAGACGCCGGAGCAATGGCTCTGATCTTCTTCTCCGTTATCCTGATGGCTCCAGCCGGCGAGTTGTCTCATCCGGAGGTTGTCAAGAAGGTTGCATACGGCGGGCTGACCACCACCATCGCCGGAGCGCTCTTCCTGCTGGCGGTGCGCGTGGCCGGCGGTATAGTGGCCTCGTACCTTGAACGACTCTTCGGCATGGTCTCAAAGAAGCTGGGCCTCGCCGTCGGGCACAGGATTCGCTCCTTTCGCGCAGGCCTGGATACGATGCACAGCTTCTCCGACTTTGCCGCCGTCGGCGCTCTTTCGCTAATCATGTGGGGGCTGATCACTATGTCGTACTTGGAGATCATGCACGCCTTCACCGCGAGCCCCCAACTAGCCCATCTCACGCTGACCAAGTGCATGATGCTGATGGCGTGGGGAATGCTGGCCAGCATCTTTCAACTGCCGATTATCGGCTGGTTCTCGCAGATTGGTTTTGTCGCTGCGGCGATGAGCGGCTTCTTCGGCGTAGCGGCAGAGCCGGCCACCGCCTGCGCCGCCACACTGCTGCTGGTGACCTTCTTGGGCATTGCGCCCATCGGCCTCATCTGGGCGCGCTTCGAGCACGTCAGCCTGCGCAAGGTGGCCGCCGAAAGCGAGCAGGCGGAAGAGACGCTGGCGGTGGACAATCCGGGCAATTGACTTCCGATGGCAGCGAAGAACAAATCCCTAGCCAAAGTCAAGCCATTGGCGCAGGCGGCGTAATCTCCGCGGCCAGCGCGGGCTGAGAGAAGCGGATCGTCTCCGGCCCCACGGCGCCGCCGGTCATGATCATGCTCATCGCCTGCTCCATGCTCAGGTCGGTCTCGGTTACCCGCGTCATCGGCAAAATCTGCAAAAAGGCCGAGGTTGGATTGATGGCGTTGGGCAGCAGCACCGCGGCCAGCAACTCGCCGGTGGTTTCGTCGGTCAGCGTGCGGGTCAGGAAGCCGATGGACTTCTGGCCGGGGATGGGAAAGTCCACCAGCACCACGCGCTGGCTGGACTCTTTCTTGGCCATCATGCTGTCGATAAGTTGGCGCACCGACGAATAGATCTTGGCAACCACGGGCAGCCGATCCAACGTGGCCTCGAAGAGTTCGAGGGCCTGGCGGCCGACCACCAGGCTGGTGACCCGGCCCACCACATAGAGCATCGCCAGTGTGAGCACGATGGCCAGCAGCGATTGCAGCATCGGCTGGCTGAGCCACCCCTCAGGGAAGATCGCCGCAAAAAGCTTGATCACCGGCAAGCCCGCCTTAGCCAGCGTACTGAGCAGGAAGCTGAAGATCAGGTAGGTCACAAACAGCGGCCCGATGGTGATGATGCCAGCCAGGATGTTGCGTTGCAGGCTGCGCAGCGTATGGGCGATCACAGGTTTCACGCAGTTTCTCCTCGCTACGAGGATAGCCGATCCGGGTCGCGCCGGTCTGTATGAATGCAACAAACTCCGGGACGTCGGCGATAATGTTAAGTGGGCGGATCAATCACCGCTTGGTTTTCTGAGTTAGGGTTTTCAGAGTGTAAGGGCAAGAGTGCATCGGCCGGCCAGGGGAGTTTGTTCATGACGCGCAGTTTGTTCGACTTGAACGGGCGGGTTGCGGTGGTGACCGGCGGGACAACCGGCCTGGGCCACGCCATCGCGCTGGGCCTGGCGGAAGCCGGAGCCGACGTGGTGGCCAGTTCAAGGCGTCTGGAGCGAATGGAGAAGGTGGCCGCGGAGATTGAGGCACTGGGCCGCCGCACGTTGCGCGCGGCCAGCGACGTGGCGAGCCGGGCTTCGCTGGAGGAGCTGCATGATGCAGTACTCAAGGAGTTCGGCAGGGTGGATATTCTGGTGAACGCGGCTGGGATTACCCTCAAAGGCCCGGCGCTCGAAGTGGACGAGGCCGACTGGGCGCGGGTGATGGAGACCAACCTGACCGGAACACTGCGGGCCTGCCAGATCTTCGGCGCATCGATGCTCCGCGCGGGGTATGGGCGCATCATCAACATCGCGTCCCTCTCTTCGTTTGTCGGTTTCTATGAGGTGGCGGCTTACTCGGCGAGCAAGGCCGCGGTGGCGTCGCTGACCCGCTCGCTAGCCGTGGAGTGGGCGCGCAGGGGCGTGAACGTAAATGCGATTGCGCCGGGGATCTTTCCTACGCCGATGAACGTGAAGATTATCCAGGGGACGCCACGCGGGGAGGAGTTGATTCTGCGCACGCCGATGGGCAGGTTTGGCGAAACGCGGGAGATTGCGGGGACGGCGGTATTTCTGGCTTCGGAGGCGGCTTCGTTTATTACCGGACAGGTGATTGCCGTCGACGGCGGCTTCCTGGCCAGCGGGGTGAATCAGTAGAAAGCTATCAGCCAACAGCTGAAAGCTAACAGTAATTGGGGTGCATGAGGCTATGAAGATTACCAAAGCAATCGTGAATATCACTTCGCCGGGGAGGAACTTCATCACTCTGAAGATCGAGACCGACGAAGGCATCCATGGCCTGGGCGATGGCACTCTGAACGGACGCGAGCTGGCGGTGGCGAGTTATCTTACCGACCACGTAATTCCCTGCATCATCGGCCGCGATCCATTCCAGACGGAAGACCTGTGGCAGTATCTATATCGCGGGGCTTACTGGCGGCGCGGGCCGGTCACCATGTCGGCCATCGCGGCGGTGGACGTGGCGCTTTGGGACATCAAGGGCAAGGCGCTGAATACGCCGGTCTACAACTTGTTAGGCGGCAAGAGCCGTGAGGGCGTGCTGGTCTACGCGCATGCCAACGGCAAGGATACGGATCACGCGCTGGAAGACGTGGCGCGACAGCAGGAGTTGGGCTTCAAGGCGGTGCGGGTGCAGAGTGGAATCCCCGGGCTCTCGACTACTTATGGCATCTCCAAGGGGCCGGGCCGCTACGAGCCGGCGGAGCGCGGACTGCCTTCAGAGACCGAGTGGTCCAGCGAACTTTACCTGCGCCATGTGCCCAGGCTCTTTGCGCGGGTGCGCGAGGTCTTCGGCGATGAACTGCATCTGCTGCACGACTGCCACCACCGGCTGACGCCGATCGAGGCGGGGCGGCTGGGCAAGGAACTGGAGCCCTTTCACCTCTTCTGGATGGAAGACCCGACGCCGGCCGAGTTGCAGGAGGGCTTCAAGATTATCCGCGAACATACCACTACGCCGATCGCGGTGGGTGAGGTCTTCAATTCAATCTGGGATGCGCATGACCTGATCCGCAACCAGTGGATTGACTATCTACGCATGACGCTGTCGCATGGCGGAGGGTTCACGCACCTGAAGAAGGTGGCCGATTTCGCCGCGCTGTACCATGTGCGCACCGGCTTCCACGGAGCGACGGACCTGTCACCGGTGACGATGGCCGCGGCGCTGCACTTCGACACGGCGATCCATAACTTCGGGATTCAGGAGCTGATGCCGCACACGGAGGAGACGGAACAGGTCTTCCCGCATCAGTACAGCTTCAAGGACGGGCTGATGACGCCGGGCGATGCCCCGGGACTGGGCGTGGAACTTGAAGAGGCTCTGGCGGCCAGGTATCCGTACCAGAGAGCCTATCTGCCGATCAACCGCAAGCTGGATGGAACGCTGACGGACTGGTAAACGCGGGAGCGATGCGGGCGGCGCGCTGTATGCCGCTGTATTTGTAATCCAACTGGATCTGTCTGCATAATAATAAATAGGTATTCATACTATCAATATGTTTTTTACTCATATAAAGCAGGATTTGAGGAGTCTTGCTTTCTTTCCTCATCTCGCATCCTGAGAGATTGCCAGCCGTATTTGCGGAGGACTACCATTTTCCCTAGTCCACCTGAGTAGGTCTGAACGCCCGGAGTGGTACTTGCTATGCATTTATTCCTACGTTCACAGAGCTTCACCAACAAGCGGCGCTTTGCGGCGCGCGCGGACGGAGAGTCTCGTCATGGCATGGTATGCCTACTGCATCGCTGAGAAACAAGCATTTCCTGAATCGGCCCGTCATCGCAAACCCACCCCGATAGAATCGGTCCTCGGAGTCAGAGGCAACCAGGTTTTTGTCTATCCAGCCAACGACCTTGTTGTCATTGTCAGCGAGCACAACCCCCAGGAAGCCCTCGACCAGAAATGCGGCGTGGATCACGCGCGTGTTATTGCCGACTGCTTTCAACACTCCACGGTGCTGCCCTTCCGCTTCGGCACCGTCTTCAACGACGACGAGTGCCTGCGCCGGTCGATTCGCTCGAACCACCGCCAGTTCCTCGACCACATCGACAAGCTGCGCGGCAAGACCGAGATGCACCTGAAAGTACTGGTAGAGTGCGGCAGCCACTTGCTCAACCAGCGCCAGCCGTCGGAGGAACTGAGCCGGGAGTATTTCACCAGCCTGCGCGAGAACGCCGGCCGCCAGCGGGAGCGCCAGACACGCGCCCGCGCCGTCAGCTTCCAGATGCACCGGCTCTTTCTGCCCCTGGACGAAGAGGTCAGCTGCCGGTTGACCGAGAGCGGCAAGATGCTGCTGGACATCGCGCATCTGATCGACCGCAAGTGCGTGGAGCGCTACCTGAGCAAATACTCGACCAGTTGCGCCGCCATGCGGGAGTACCAGATGCAGCTCTCCGGCCCCTGGCCTCCCTACCACTTTGTTCACCGGCTCACCTGCGGCGTTCATGCCCATCCGCAGCCGGCGGCCGGCGCCGTTCCTGTGGCCCTGCTGGCTGCCACACCAGTGATCCGCATTCCGCAGCCGGTCTCCGCGCTGGCCTGATGCGGCACTGACGTGAAAAGGCCATCCCACGGGATGGCCTTTTTTGTATGGGTTGGAGACGGGAGCGCTGCTCCGGCCAGGTTTACTTGAATGAAGCGATGGCGCCGGCCTCGTCGTCCTTGATGTCGAAGACAGTGTAGAGCTTGGTCAACTGCAGCAGATCGTGAACCTTCTTGGTCAGATTGAGCAGCTTGACTTCGGCTTGCTGATTCTTGGCTGTGGTAAAGGCGCTCACCAGCTCGCCCAGCCCGGAGCTATCGATGTAGTTCACGTCCCCCAGGTTCAGAAGGATATTCTTCTGTCCCTTGCTGATCAGTCCGCGAATGGCATCGCGCAACTGCACACTGCCCTCGCCCAAAGTAATTCGTCCGCTAAGGTCCAGAACAGTAACGCCGTTCAGTTCACGGGATGCAATCGTCAGTGCCATGGAAACTCCTCCTTGTGGTGCAATCAGAATAACATTCTTCGGTTGCCAAAGCGCCGTGTCCGCGGCGCTTCATGATTTTTTGCCAGCCGACGCCAGATGTTTGACCAGCGTCAACTCGGTTCCGGGATGCAGTTGACGAAAGTGTAGCTCATCCATGAAGGATCGGATGAGGAAGATGCCGCGTCCCGAGCCGCGCAGCAGGTTTTCGGGAGCCAGCGGGTCGGGAACGGAATCCGGGTTAAGCCCCTTGCCCTGATCGGCGATGGTCATTACCAGCGCCGCGCCGGTGTTTTCAAAACTGGCGAAGACCAGCTTAGCGGGGTCGTATTCATTGCCGTGCAGAACGGCGTTCACGGCAGCCTCGCGCGCCGCCATGGCTACGTGGAAGCACTCGTTTTCGTCCAGGCCGGAGTCGGCCGCCAGTTTTTCCGCCGCCGACTCAATCTCGTCGACACTCTCCATCGTCGATTTCAAGGTCAGACTCAGCCGCCCTGCCTTCGCTTCGCTCACCGGCCTGGTCTCCGTCTTCTCCGGAAGTCACCCGGAAGCATATCGTCCGCCGCGCGCAGCAGCCTAACAGGCAGTTTCACCGCTGACAAGGAACTCTGTCAAGCGCCCACCCCACGTTGAAGCGTAGGGCTAACCTACATGGCTCCTATAGCGTGGAACGACTGGCTGCTGTCTACATGGAACACTCCGGCACAGGCTCCTTTGAGGGGCCACCAACCATATAGCCTCCAGCTCTGGCGGAGGATATTTATTTCCGAATGCAGAGGTGAGGCGAACCCGCCCCCAAAGAGATACACTCACCTCATGAGTCCCCGCACCACAACCCGCATCAGTCTGACTGCGCTGCTCGGCATGCCGGTCACCGATGCACAGGGCCATCTGCGCGGGCGGCTTAAGGACATTGCAGTAGCCACCGGCGAGGATGCGGGCAAGGTAGCCGGGCTGGTGCTGAAGACCCGCGCCGGGCTGTGCATTGTGCCCTCGCACCAGGTGATGGAGACGCCCGCCGGCACGCTCGAACTGCGCTCGGCCGGCGCGATGGTTCCCCTGGAGGATCAGGGCAACTACCTCTACCTGCAACAGGACCTGATCGACCGCCAGATCATCGACATTCACGGCCGCAAGGTGGTACGCGTCAACGATGTTGATCTGGAGTGGATGGGCCAGGGCGCGGCGCACCTGCTGCGCGTCTGCGAGGTCGAGGTGGGCTTGAGGGGAGCCTTTCGCCGCGTCTTCAAGGGCCTGCTTCCGCGCGCCACTCTGGAGAAGCTTTCGCGCAAGTTTACAGCCCGCTGCATTCCCTGGGAGTTTGTCGACGTGATCGAGGTCGATCCGGCGCGCCGCGTCAAGCTGCGCATCGAGTATGAGCGCCTGGGGGAGATGCACCCCTCCGATCTGGCCGACATTCTGGAAGACCTGGCCCCCGCAGAACGCGAGGTCATCTTCACATCGCTCGACGAAGAGGTGGCCGCCGAGACTCTGGAAGAGGTAGAGCCCAAGATGCAGAAGGCGCTTCTGGAAAAGCTCGGTGAAGAAAGAATCGCCGACATTGTCGAGGAGATGGACCCCGGCGCAGCCGCCGACTTGCTGGCCGAGCTGCCCGAGGAGCAGTCGGACGCCATCCTCGAAGAGATGGAACCGGAGGAGCGGCAAGAGGTCTCGGATCTGCTCGAGTTCGATGAGGACTCGGCCGCCGGCTGCATGACCACCGACTTCGTCTACGTGGGGAAGGAAGCGACCGTGGCTCAGGCCGTTGAGGCTCTGCGCGGCTTTGACGGCGACCCGGAGAGCGTCACCGAAGTCTATCTGCTCGACGAGAAGCGCGTGCTGCGCGGAGCTGTTCCGCTGGCCCGGCTGGTGATGGCCCAGCCAGAAACGCACCTTGCCGTGCTGACCGAAGCGCGGGTCCTCTCCTGCCACGTCAACATGGGCCAGATCGAACTCGCCGAATTTTTCGACAAGTACAACCTGCACGCGCTGGCCGTAGTGGATGCGCAGAACCGCATGGTCGGCGTCGTCCAGGCCGATCACGTGATCAGCTTCCTGAGAGACAAACTCTAGGCAATATCGGCTCAAACAGGTGACCACGAGGGTACAGAGATCCGCCTCCCCATCAGCCCAGCTGCCCGAGCGAGTCGAAATTTCTGGCAATAAACCGTTCATTCTGTGCAGAATTGCTCACATCTGGTACCTTTTGTGGCCTTAGTCTCGAAGAAAAGATCGGCAAAAATCCAAATCTGTGAAAGAATCCAGAGATGATGCAGTTTCCAAAAATTATTCAGGGCGGCATGGGCGTGGGCGTCTCGAACTGGCGCCTGGCCAATGTGGTCTCCAAACTCGGTCAGCTCGGCGTTGTCTCCGGCACAGCGCTCGATTCGCTTTTTGTTCGCCGCCTTGGTGATGGAGATCCCGGCGGCCACATACGCCGCGGCCTCGATGCCTTCCCCTTCCCGGAGATGGCCCAGCGCATCTGGGACGAGTACTACGTCCCCGGCGGCAAGGCCGCGACCGTGCCTTACGCGCTGCCGCCGATGCATCAGCGCCGCGACGTGCGCAAGGTCGTCGAGCTATGCATTGTGAGCAACTTCGTCGAGGTCTACCTGGCCCGCGATGGGCACAAGAATCCCGTGGGCATCAATTTTCTGGAGAAAGTGCAGATGCCGCACCTCTCGTCGATCTATGGCGCAATGCTGGCCGGCGTGGGCTATGTATTGATGGGCGCGGGCATTCCGCTGCACATTCCCGGCGTGCTGGACGCGCTGGCCGGCCTCCGTCCCGCTCATTACAACCTGGCTGTCACCGGCGCCTCTCAGGATCAGGACACGGCGATGAACTTCGATCCCGCCGACTATGTGGAGGGCCCTCTTCCGCAACTCGACCGGCCGAAGTTTCTGGCCATTGTCTCTTCGAATACGCTGGCCACGACCATGCTGCGCAGGGCTACCGGGCGCGTGGATGGCCTGGTGATCGAAAGCCCCATCGCCGGCGGACACAATGCGCCTCCGCGCGGCAAGCTGCAACTGAACGCGAACGGCGAACCGATCTATGGCGAGCGCGACCAGGTCGATTTAGCAGGACTGCGCGCGCTGGGCGTCCCATTCTGGCTGGCCGGGGGCTATGGCAACGCGAAGAGTCTGCGTTTTGCGCTCGATGAGGGCGCAGCGGGAGTGCAAGTGGGCACGGCATTCGCCTTCAGCGAAGAGTCCGGCATGAGACCCGATTTAAAGAATGAGCTGCTGGCCCAGGCGGTCACCAACTCCGGCGTGGTCTTCACAGATCCGCTGGCATCGCCAACCGGCTTCCCCTTCAAGGTGGCGATCCTGCAAGGCTCGTACTCCGAAGCGGCTGTCGCCGAGGCGCGGACGCGGGTTTGCGACATTGGCTTGCTGCGCGAGTCCTACATCCAGCCGAACGGAAATATCGGTTATCGCTGCTCCGCCGAGCCGGTGGCCAACTTCGTGGCCAAGGGCGGCAAAGTGGAGGAGACGGTGGGGCGCAAGTGCCTGTGCAATGCGCTGATGGCCAACATTGGCCACGCGCAGGTGCGCAAGGACGGTTCCGTCGAGCCGCCGCTGGTCACCGTGGGCGACGATCTGAATACCGTTGCGCAGTTCCTCAAGCCCGGCCGCACCTCGTATAGCGCCGCCGACGTGGTCGAGTCTCTGCTCAGCCTGACCGCGGAGGCCGTCGCCGAAGAGCAGGAAGAGCCGGTGTATGCCACTGCATAGAGCGGTATAGTCAAAGCAGTTTTGAGCAGGTCAAAGGGGTGGATCATTCCGCGAGGAATCATCCACCCCTTTAGTTTTGGGAGCTCGACGGACAATGAAATCCCTGATGAAGTCGATGTGATGCAGTAACTCTTAAGATCTCCTGGCCGAAGGCGTCTGCCCCACCGCAGGTGGTTTGCGTTCTTTGAGGTTGTGGCTGTCGCTGGCCTTCAGTGTCATGCCGTATATGGACTTGAACTGCTCGATCTCCTTCAGCGTTTGCGTGGAGAACGGAACGGGCTTGCCCTCGAAGGTGTGCAGCACGATTCCTTCCAGCAGGTCGCCGAGGGTCATCTCCTTCAGTTCGGCGACGGCCTTGAGCACTTTCAACAAGCGTTTTTCCATGCGCACGCCAGTCTGGACGCGCTCGACGACGACGGGTTCGCGATTTTTCTGTTCTTCCGGCATAATGCCTCCTTGGTACAACAATACCATTGTACCACGGTACAAATACCTTGTCAAGCCTTTCTCGCGGCTTTCAGAGGGTCACGGCCATGAGAGTTTCGCGCCCCCGCCCCCGCCTGTTATGGTCAGGGAGGAAACCGTAAATGAATCCCCCTTAGGAACCGGCGAAGATGTGGAAACGTTGGCGAATCCGGATACTGCTGTTTCTGGCCGTTCTTGGCCCCGGATTCATTACCGCCAACGTCGATAACGATTCCGGCGGCATCCTCACCTATTCGCAGGCCGGCGCGCAGTACGGCTACACACTGCTGTGGACCATCATTCCCATCACCATCGCGCTGATCGTGGTGCAGGAGATGTGCGCCCGCATGGGTGTTGTTACCGGCAAAGGACTGAGCGACCTGATCCGCGAGGAGTTCGGCCTGCGCCTCACCTTTGTACTGATGGTGCTGCTGGTGGTGGTCAACTACACCAACGTGGTCACGGAGTTCATCGGCATCGCCGGCTCAATGCATCTGTTCCACGTCACCAAGTTCATCAGTGTGCCCTTTTGCGCCGGGCTGGTCTGGTACATGGTGGTGAAGGGCAGCTACAAGAGCACGGAAAAAATCTTCATCATCGCCTCGTTTATCTATATCTGCTACATCTTTGCCGGGGTGCTCTCGCAGCCCAGTTGGCACGATGCGCTGTGGGCCACGGTAAAATTGCCGGCCCGCTCGGTGTGGAGCGACAAGGCCTATATGTATATGGCCATCGGCGTCGTCGGCACCACCATTGCGCCGTGGATGCAGTTCTATCTGCAATCGTCGATCGTGGAGAAAGGCATTCGCGTGAAGGACTACGCGGCCTCGCGGTTGGACGTGATTGTCGGCAGCCTCTTTACCGACATTGTGGCCTGGTTCATCATCGTGGCCTGCGCCGCCACGCTCTACATCCACGGCATGGGAGCCATCCAAACAGCCGCGGACGCAGCCGAGGCGATGCGCCCGCTAGCCGGCGACTACGCCTTCATCCTCTTCGCCTTCGGGCTCTTCAACGCCTCGATCTTCGCGGCTTCGATTCTGCCGATTTCGACGGCCTACACGGTTTGCGAGGGCCTGGGCGTCGAATCCGGCGTGGACAAGCACTTCAAGGAAGCGCCGTTCTTCTACTGGCTTTATACACTGCTGATTGTGGGCGGCGCGGCCACCGTGCTCTTGCTGCCCGACACGCAGTTGATCAACGTCGCCATCCTCTCGCAGGTGCTCAACGGCGTCCTGCTTCCGGTGGTCATCATCCTGATGCTGATGCTGATCAACCGCCAGGATCTGATGGGCGAGCATAAGAACTCGCGCTTGTGGAATGTGATTGCATGGGCCACCAGCATTATCGTGATCGGCATGACGCTGGTGATGCTGTGGGGAATGATACCGGGGCACTGACCACCTGCGGAGGGGCCAACTGCCTTCGGCGTGAAGTGCGAATGTATTCATCCCTTCCCCTAAAAACGGGACCTGGGACACCCCAGTCTTGTTCGGCCCAACCTGGGCCGACCGCCAGATTGACGCGGCGTAACACTATATGTTACGCTCCTGCTGTGATCAGGACATTCCGGCATCGCGGTATCGAGAGGTTCTTCCGGACAGGCTCAAAGGCGGGCATCCAGCCGAAGCATGAAGCCCGGTTGCGTATCCTGCTTACCACCTTGAATCTGGCCTCGACACCACCGGACATGAAACGGGATGGATGGGATTGGCATCCGCTGAAGGGTGACCTCAAAGGACACTGGTCGGTGAGCGTCAGCGGCAACTGGCGGCTGACCTTCAGCTTTGAGGGCGAGGATGCGATTCTTGTGGACTATCAGGATTACCACTAAGGGGGCAATGATTATGACCATGATGCACAATCCGGCCAGCCCGGGCGAACTGCTGAAGGAGTTTCTCGGCGAAAGGACCGCAACCGAGCTTGCCGAGCATATCGGCGTGGCACGCGCCACAATCTCGCGCATCCTCAATGGCCGCACCGCTGTGACGATGGACCTTAGCATCCGGCTCGGCGAGGCTCTGGCGCTCTCCCCAGACTTCTTCTCGAAGGCCCAGCTCCAGTACGATCTGTGGATCGAATCGCAGAAGCAGCGACGCAAGATCAGGCCGCTGGCCGCCTGACCACCTGCGGTGGGGCCAACTGCCTTCGGCGTTTCAGGCAAGCGGCTTCATCCCAGGTTCCAAAAGCGGGAGCTGGGGCACGCAGACATACCCTGAGACAGCTTCCCGCGGCTGTGCAAAAAGCCGGTGAAACCCCTGAGAAAAAGCCAATTATGCACTGCATTTATAGGAATTTCCAAGAAGAGTAATTGCGGACTCTCTTATCCACAAAAACCCCACTCTCCACCGTTGACCCTGTCCTCCAGGGACCGTAGAGTTTGAATCGGAGGGCAAGTTTTCCGCCGTGCTTTGGGCGTTGACGGCGGTTTGCCCGGACGATAGTTGCACAGCCACTACCACCCGGAGAGAAGATGCTGAAACTAAAGAAGATACACATTCTCGGCTTCAAGAGCTTTTGCGACCGCACGGAGTTGACCGTGGCGGGATCGGGGATTGCCGTGGTGGTGGGGCCGAATGGGTGCGGCAAATCGAACATTCTGGACGGGGTGAGCTGGGTGCTGGGCGAGCAGAGCGCTAAATCATTGCGCGGCACGCACATGCAGGACGTGATTTTTTCCGGGACGCGGGAGCGCAAGGCGCTGGGCATGGCCGAGGTGACACTGACGCTGGTCGATCCGGAGGCTTACGAGGGGCCGATTCCCGTGGAACCGCTGGTGCTGGTGGACCATGACGGACCCGCCGACTGGGACGAAGAGGCGGCGCGTCGCGAGCGGGCTTATGAAGCCGAGGAGATTATCGCCCAGGAGCAGCCGGGGCAGGTGCTCGATGACGACTCGCCGGAAGAGCCGCAATCGATGAGCAACGGCGAGGGACCGCAGGCGGTTGTGCTGAAGATTCGCCGGCGCAAGTTCCAGCGCACGCCGCAAAAGGGCGAGGTGGTGGTGACGCGGCGGCTCTTCCGCACCGGCGAGAGCGAGTACCTGCTGAACGGCAAGCTTTGCCGGCTACGTGACATACAAGACATCTTCATGGGCACGGGCCTGGGCCCGGAGAGCTACGCGATCATCGGGCAGGAGCGGATCGGGCAACTGCTCAGCTCCAAGCCGTACGAGCGGCGGGCGATCATCGAGGAGGCGGCGGGGATTACACGCTTCAAGACCAAGAAGCGGCTGGCCGAGTTGCGCCTGGAGAGCGCCAAGCAGAATCTGGCGCGCGTGGACGATATTTTTGAAGAAGTCACGCGGCAGATGAACAGTTTGAAGCGTCAGGCGGCCAAGGCTGAGCGTTTTGCCGCGGTGCGCGATGAGCTGCGCGAACGGCTGCGCGTGGTGCTGGCCAGCCGCATGGCGCTGATGGACGCGGATCAGGCGCGGCTGGAGACGGAGATCGCCGCGCTGACCGGACGGATCAACGCTTCGGCGGCTGAAATTGAGGCGGAGGAGGCCGCGCAGCACGCGCTCACCGAGCGCGGCTACGAACTGGACAGCGAGGGCCTGGAGGCGCAGAACCGCGCCAACACGGCGGCCGTGGAGCGGGAGCGGGCGGCGGCGCGGGTGCGCGCCAATACGGAGCGCGTGGCCGAGCTGGAATCGCGCATTGCGGCGGCCGGCGCCGAGCTGGAGCAGACGCGCACGCAGTTGGCTGGAATTGCCGAGGAGCGGACGCAGCATGGCTCGTTCATGGCGACAGCGGCCGAAGAGGCGCGCGTCTTTCGCCAGCAGGTGGAGGCGCGCCAGCAGGAGGCGCGCACGGCGGCAGAAGAGGTCTTTACGGCGGAGCGGCAGTTGGAGGCCAGCCGCCGCCAGGTGATGCATTTGCTGACTCTGGCCGGCAACGCGCGCAACCACATGGCGCAGGGCGAGGAGAGTTTGGCCTCACTGGAGCACGAGGCGGCGCGGCTGGAAGGCGAACTGAGCCAGGCCAAGGCTGAGCTGGAGAATCTGGGCGCGCAGAGCGGAGAAGCGCGGCTGCGCTACGAATCCGCGGCGGAGACGCTCAAGCGGCTGGAGAGCGAGATTGCGGCGCTGCGCGAGGCGCTGCAAACCCATCGCTCCAAAGAAGCCGCACTGCGTGCACACATCAACCAAATGAGCGGAGAAACCGCCAAAGTGGCCGGGCGGCGCGACTCGCTGCAATCGCTGATTCGCACCCACAGCTACTCCACCGACACCGTCCGGCGGCTGCTGAAGCCGGGTGCGCTGGCGCAGGGCATGGCGCCGGTGGGCACGCTGGCCGACTTCATCGAAGTGAGCGGCGAGCACGAGGATGTGGTGGACGAGTTCCTGCGCGAAGAACTGAATTATGTGGTGGTGAAGAGCTGGGTGGCAGCCGAGCAGGGCGTGCAGTTGCTCAAGTCGGGCGTGGATGGCCGCGCCACGTTTCTGATTCACTCGGCGGAGCAGGCCGCGCTTTTTGAGGAGAGCAACGATACGATCATCGCCCCCGGCGTGACCCCGCTGAAGGACTCGATCCGGGTGCTGAACAGCTTTGGGCGGCCGCTGGAGTCGATTCTGCCCAAGATCAAGTACAGCTACCTGGTGGAAGACCCCGACGAGGCGCTGCGCCTGGCTGGTAGCTATGCGCACGCATTTTTCCTGACGCCGGAGGGCGAGTGCTTCCACAACTCGACGGTGACCGGCGGCAAGCCTTCCAGCGAAGGTCCACTGGCGCTGAAGCGCGAATTGCGCGAGGCCGAGAAGCGGCTGGGCAAACTGGAGGTTGAGCTGGCGCAGGCGGAGACGGAAGCTGCGGCGCTGGTTATGGCCATCGCGGAGCAGGCAGCGCAACTGGAGGCGCTGAGCGAGCAGCGGCGTCTGGCCGAGCGCGACACCGCCAATCAGGGCGCGTCGCTGAAACAAATGGAAGGCGAGACACAGCGCGTAGAGCGGCGGCTGGAGGAGTGGACGGCGCAGGACGCTCGCAATAAGGACGCTCGCGAGGCCAAGAGCGCCAGCATCAGCCAGAAGCGCGAGGAGATGCTGCACCTGGAAGCCGAGCATCGCACGGCGGAGGCAGCTCTTGATCAGTTGCAGGCGGAACTAGCCTTGCTGCGGCAGACGCGCGAGAGCCTGCAGCAGGAGGCGGCGCAGGTGACCGCGGAGTTGGCCGGGCTGGAGGAGCGGCGACGCGGGGCTGAGGCTGCCTTCCAGCGCATCGACCGTCTCCATGCCGACCTGGAGCGCCGCGTTCAAACCATTGCCCAGCAGCGGAGCGCGGCCGAGGCGGAGCGCGAGCAGCGCGTCCGGGAGAGCGCCGAGCTGGCCCAGGACGAGCAGGAACTGGCAGCGGCGCGCGCCGAAGCGCTGGCCATGGCGCAGACGCTGGCCGGCCAGGCGCAGGCTGTGCGTCTGCAACTGGCGGCCATGGAGACGCAACTCAAGAGCGGGCGGGCCGCGCTGGACCAACTGCGCGAGGAGCGCGCCAGTCTCGCCAGCGAAGGCTCCAAGCTGCTCTCCGACCTGGAACACGTGGAGGCAAGCTGCCTGGCCGAGGTCAATGCGGAAGCCGCAGCGTTGCGCGCCGACGAACGGATTGAGCGCGTGGCCGACGAGGAGTTGGCCACGGAAGAGGAGAACTGCCGCAACCTGCGTCAAAGGATCGAGCAGATGGGCCCGGTGAATATGATGGCCCTGGACGAGTACAAGGAGACCGCCGAGCGCCATGGCTTCCTGGGAGCGCAGCGCGCCGACCTGATGGAGTCGATCGAGAACACGCAGCAGACCATCAAGGAGATCGATCTGATCTCGCGCACCAAATTCGACGAGGCCTTTGCCCGCATCAATGAGAACTTCGCGCAGGTCTTCTCGCGGCTCTTCCAGGGCGGACAGGCTTTCCTGCGCCTCACCGACGTGGAGAATCAGGCCGAGAGCGGCCTGGAGATCGTGGCTTCGCCGCCGGGCAAGAAGCTGCAGAATGTGCTGCTGCTCTCGGGCGGCGAAAAGTCGCTGACCGCGCTGGCCCTGCTGGTGGCCATCTTCCAGTTCCAGCCCAGCCCCTTCTGCGCGCTCGACGAGGTGGACGCGGCGCTGGACGAGACCAACGTCGGACGCCTCGCCGATCTGCTGCATTCGTTGAGCCGGGAGACGCAGTTCCTGCTGGTCACCCACTCCAAGCGCATGATGCAAGCGGCCGACATGATCTACGGCGTCACCATGCAGGAGCCGGGCGTCTCCAAGGTGATCAGCGTGCGCCTGGGCGGGCGCGAGCAGCATCGCGCTACGGCGTAACTCCGCGCTGTCAGAGCCAGAAAGATCGCCTGACCCTGCGCGGTCTCAGAACTCACCCGAGTAGTTTAGAATTGTTAGTGTCAAGATATAGTTTGAAGCACGAATAGAGGCCTTCTTGGCAGATTTGGAATTTGTGCAAACCCAGGCTCAAGATGACAGCGTAATCGCGCAGCCGACGGCGCTCTTGCGCAGCGCGGTCGAGCTGGGCATCGTCTGTCCCATGGCGAACGAGGGAGACAAGGCGGTCGCCTTCTGCCAGGCAGTGCTTGAGCAGTGTTCGGGCTTTCGCAAGGTTACCTTCTTCGCTGTTTTTGATCGCGTCACCAAGGACGAGAGCCTCGATCTTATGCGCGCCCTGGAGCGGAGCGAGCCGCGTTTGCGCGTGGTGTGGGCACCAGAAAACCGCTGCATTGTGGACGCCTATCTGCGCGGCTACAAAGAAGCGCTTGATGCCGGAAGCGACTGGATTCTGGAAATTGATGCCGGGTTCAGCCATCAGCCCGGCGATATTCCGCAGTTCTTTTGTGCCATGGAACAAGGAATGGATTGCGTCTTCGGTAGCCGCTTTATCGGCCGTTTCGAGAAGAGTTCGCTCAAGCGCCGCTTTGTCAGTTGGGGCGGAACCGCGCTGGCCAACCTGCTGCTAGGCACGCGGCAGACGGACATGACCAGCGGATTCGAGTTATTTTCGCGGGAGACGCTGTCGAAGGTCATTGGCCGGGGGATTCAGTCCAGGGCACATTTCTTTCAGACCGAGATCAAGACGTATTGCAGGAATCTGAAGTTTGTCGAGGTGCCGATTACTTACCGCGCGGCAAGCCCGCGTCTTAGCGCCTCCGCGATCAAGGAATCCTTCCGGCAGCTCTGGCGCCTCTTTCAACTTCGTCTCAAGGAGCAACTGTGAATGATTTTTCATTTGAAGGCCCCGTCAGTGTTATCGTTACTTCCATCGCCGCGCCGAATACGGAGATGCGGGAGTTAGCGAGTCAATGCAAGGCGCGCGGGTATTCGTTTTACGTGATAGGCGATGTGCCCAGCCCGGTCGATTTCTCTATCGATGGATGCGAGTTTTATAGCCTGGAACGGCAGCGGGCAACGGGCTTCAAGATAGCGGAACTTATGCCTACGCGGCATTACTCGCGGAAAAACATCGGCTATTTGCTGGCGATGCAAAAGCGGCCAAGCATGCTGCTTGAGACTGATGACGACAATCTGCCGTTGCCGGAGTTCTGGAACGCGAGAACGCAGCGGCCGCGCGCGCCGGCGCTCTCCGCGAATGGATGGACAAACGTCTATGGGTACTTTACCGAGGCCAATATCTGGCCGCGGGGATTGCCCTTGGATGCGATTCAGAAGCCGCTGCCAAAGTTTGAGAAGCTGCCGGAGGTCGAGTTAGAATGTCCGATTCAGCAGGGACTGGCGAATGAAGACCCGGATGTGGACGCAATTTACCGGCTGCTGCTACCGCTTCCGATTTCCTTCAGAACGGACCGGCGGCTGGCTCTCGGGCGCGGGACGTGGTGCCCTTTCAATAGCCAGAATACGGCCTGGTTCCCTGAGGCGTATCCGCTGATGTATTTGCCTTCTTACTGTTCTTTTCGCATGACGGATATCTGGCGCAGCTTTGTGGCGCAGCGCATTGCATGGGAGAACGGTTGGAGTGTGCTCTTCAAAGGGCCGGATGTCTTTCAGCAGCGCAACGAGCATAACTTGATGAAGGATTTCGCTGATGAGGTTTCCGGGTATCTGAATAACCGCAAAATCGGAACTCAATTGGATGCGCTGAAGCTGGAAGCAGGACCGGAGAATCTGGGAGCAAATCTGATTCGCTGTTACGAGGAGCTGGTTCGTATGGAACTGATTGGCGGAAAAGAGATGGATTTGGTGAAAGCCTGGGTGATGGACTTGGAAAGCTTCTGAAAAAGTTGGAATTTTGCCAGGGCACGGATCGAACCGCGCCCTTTTTTGCGAAAAATGCGCTTCCATAACATCGACTTAATCAGAGCTTCCCTAAGTGTTACGAGGCCATTCCAAGTCCCACCAGATTGGCGGCGGCAATGATAACTAACATCCCAATCAATAGAATAAGAATCGTCTTTCGACGCACGTTATTCCACTCTCTCAGGGCAAGTCCTACAAGTCCGGCGCAGAGAACATAGATACTCATGTGCAGCATCCAGTTCACATAGAAGAGGCGCTGTGGAATGTTAGCCGCGCCCCATGCATAAAAAAAGAACTGAAGATACCACATGATCCCGCCTGTTGCAGCCAGAGCGCCGTTGATGAGCAGCGTTCCCCCGGCCTGTGAGAGATCGTTGCGGAGGGAGATTCGCTTGAGCACGGCCAGGCGGATAAAGCAGTAACTCAGATTCACCAGCGCGCCCCCCCCCATGATAAGTACATAACTCGGCAACGCCGCGTAGAGCGGATTCACTCCCAGATGGAGAGCGACGGATTCCATGGGCCTTGCCGCGTCGATGGCAAAGGACATGCCTGAGGAAAACACGCCGCATAAACTCGCCAGCAGCAGTCCCAGCTTCAAGTTGAATTCTCGAAGTTCTCCGCGCTGTTGCACTTCTTTCTGATGGCCGGCATAGGAGACTATCGCAACGCCCATCAGGGCAACCAGCACGCCGGCCATGGTGTAGAGGCCGCTTTGGGTGGTAAACAACATTGTTCCCTGGCCGTTCAGCAGCGGCGGCATCAGCGTGCCCACCATCAGCGTGACGCCGATGGCTACGCCGACACCCAAGGATATTCCCAGATGGCGCATTGTGAGTCCATAACTCACATTACCGACGCCCCACATGGCTCCAAAGAGTGCGACCTTCAAGAGCAGGTGCGCACTGAAGATCGCATAAAAGTCATGAAAGTTTGGAAGAAGCAGGAAACTCACGGTAATCGGCAGCAGTATCCAGGAAAAGATTCCGGCCACGGCCCAGGTAGTTTCCCAGGACCACTTCCTTACTTTGCCAATGGGCGCATAGAAGGATGCGGCAAAGGCCGCGCCAACGACGTGCCATCCGATTCCCGCGAGGATTGCCACGATTCATTCTCCTGTTCTATTGAGAACTTTGACAGAGCAGTGCGGCCCAGCGGCGGATGGCCTCAGGGTCAAGCGGTTGTGCATGGGCCTCGCTGGCGGCTAACTGTACAGCAAGATTGCCGATGGTGGAGCTTTCGGACTGGCCGGATTCTACCGGCAGGCCGGTGCGCAGCGCGGTAAGTTCCGTCAGCAGCTTGTTGCGGCTACCGCCTCCCAGGATGTGAATGCGTTCGAGCTTGCGGCTCAGCATCCGTTCGAGCTGGTGGAGGGCTTGGGCGTAGCGGCTGGCCAGGCTCTCGAAGATCAGCCGGGCGAAGAGCGGCTCGTTGCCGGCAACGTCCGGAATAGGTGGCTGCCCGCGAGCGTGTAACTCGTGGTTGATGCGCTTAGGCATCTCGCCGTCGAGCAGCAGCGGCGCGGCATCGATGTCGATGGCGGCGGGTGGCGTCTTGCAGAGGGCGGCCTGGGCGATAATATCTTCGATTGTCCAGGGGCGGCCTTCTGCGCTCCAACCGTCCATGCATTGCTTCAGAGTCCACATGCCGTTGACGTTAGTGTGGAAGCAGAAGACGCCACCGGCCGCGCCCTGATTGGTATAACGCGCGTTCATGGCTTCGGAGGTGGTGATGGGAGCGGGGAGGAGCGTGCCGACCAGCGACCAGGTGCCGCAGCAGATATAGGCGGTTGAATGCAGGTGTGCAGGAATGCCAGCGATGGCCGAGGCGGTGTCGTGGCAGGCGGGCGCGATCAACTGCGTCTCGCGAAAGGCGGGGAGTGCGGCCAGCGGCCCTTGCAGGCGGCCGAGAATGGTTCCGGCGGGGACGATAAGCGGCGCGGCGTCGAGGGGGAGGCCGAGCAATGCGAAGATGTCGCGCGACCAGTCGCCGGTCTCGATGTTGACCAGGCCGGTGTGAGTGGCGTTGGTGTACTCGGCGACGCGGCGGCCGCCCAGCCAGTAGAGAATGTACTCCGGCAGCAGGAGCCAGGGAGCGTGAGGGTCGATTCCGGAGGCGGCATCGGCCAGCAGTTGGTAGAGGGTGTTAATGCGGAGCGGCTGCGCGCCGGTGCGGCGGAAGAGCATCGGGGGCGAAGCTAGTGTATCGACAGCCAACTTGGCGGCGATGGTGCGTTCGTCGCGGTAACAGAAGGGCGCGGCGAGAGGCTTGCAGGCGGAGTCGAGGCGGACGTAATCCACGGCCCAGCCATCGACAGCGATGGAGGCAACGCCTTCTGGGGCAGATTCGGCGGCCTTGCGCAGAGCTTCTTCCAGGCCGGCCAGGATGGTTTCAAGAGGCCAGCGGAGCGACGCGCCGCGATGCACGGGAGCATTGGCAAAGCGATGGATGAGTTCGATGGCGGGTTTGCCGCACTGCCAGCGCAGCAGCGAGAGACGGCAGCTTTCAGCGCCCAGATCGATGGCTATGCGCGCAGGTTCTTGCCGGCCTGCAGGCGCCTCCACGATGCGGTTCATCGCAGATCATTCTCCGATTCGATGATCAGGGACTCCGGTGTGAACACACGGTGGCGGACGTAGTTATAGGGGGGCACGGCATGGCCTCGCAGCAGGGCAATGCCGATCTGAATGAGGCGCGGTCCGTAGCTTTCCACCTCATGCGAAATCGATCCGACAATCGCGCTCTTGCCGGAGCGCATCTCCTCCATCACCTCGGGAATGCAGTCCTGCCCGACGATGGCGAAGTGCTCTTCGCGGCCTGCCTGGCGGGCGGCGTCGAGGACGCCGAGGGCGCTGGAATCGGTGGCGGCTGCCACCAGAAAGCGCTCTTCCCGGGGATGGCTCTGGAGGAATTCGGCGACCGCCAGACGGCTTGGCTCGCGCATACCACGGCCCTCGATCTGCACGAAGTGGTCAGCGGGAATCTCATTGAGGCGCTGGCGGATTCCGTCGAATGCGCCGGTGATGCGGCTCTGAACAAAGCTGCCGGCCTCTGCGAATCCCAGACCCAGCACGTAATCCGCTTGGCCTTTCCACTGGCGAAGGGCGAATTGAGCGAGCACCGAGCCGGCTTCATAACCCACCTCGAAGTTATCCACGCCGAAGTATGTGGCGTTGGGGTGGGGCACGTCGATGGCGACCAGCGGAATATCGGCTCGTTTGAAGATATGCGCAACGAGCGGCGCTGCCGCCTCTTCGACCTGGAACTCGAGAGCCAGGTCCACGTGCTTGGCGACAAACTCTTCAGCGTTCTGAATGGCGACATGGGGATCGTAGCGGTTGTCGAGCAGCAGCAGTTCCACACCCGATGCGGCGGCGGCAGCGGTAACGCTCTGCACCACGGCCTGCGAGAAGGGCATCTCCGCGCTCTGCGCCGCGAAGCCGAAGCGCAGGCGCCGGGGGCGCGAAACCAGCCGGTATAGGCCGTTCTGCGTCTGGGCGACGTAGCCGCGATGCACCAGTGTCTTGAGGATGCGGTAGACGCTGGTCTTGGAAATCCGCGTCTTCTGGAAGACATCTTCCAGAGAAACCGGGGATTGGTTCTCCTCCAGCAGCTCGATCACATCGAGGGCCTTGGAGAGAATCGGAATCAGGTAGAGCCGTTTGATCTTCGCTTTTGGCAAGGTTTCCTTTCCGCGCGTGACCTTCCGCAAGAAGGAAGGCCGCTGATTAGAATCGCCTCTTCAAGCGTAAATGACAGCGGCCGAGCGGCGGCTGGTTCGTTCGCGGGCGACGCGCTCCACGTAGCCGCCGGAGCGCAGTGCGGCCAGAGGATCCGCGGGCAGGCCGCGCGCCTGGCGCCAGGCTACAGCGAGCGGGCGCACATCGCTCCAGAATGCGCCGCGGAAGAGCTCCTCGGCCGCCACCAGCTCGCAGGATTGCTGAAAGAGCGCCAACTGCTGGCGATCCACAAGGGCGGCCTTGAGCCATAGCTCCTGCGCGGTGACCACGGTCTGCACCGTGGCTTCGATCTTGCCCTTCAGATTGTGGCTCTGATCGACCGTGAAAGCGATTCTGCCGCCCAGGCCCTCGTCAATTGCCACATGAATCTCGTGGAAGATGCGGAAGATCTGGTAGGGATCGATGGAGCCCATGGTGAGGTCGTCGTCGGCATAGCGGTGGTCGTTGAAGTGGAAGCCGCCGAGCAGGCCGGTGTGCAGCAGCCAGGCCACAATCTGTTCGATGTTCTGGGAGGGAAGGTGGTGGCCAGTATCGACCAGGACACGGGCCTGCGGACCGGCCACTCGCGCCAGGTGGGAGGCCATTCCCCAGTCGGCGATGTCGGTGTGATAAAAAGCCGGCTCGAAGGGCTTGTATTCGATCAGCAGCCGCTGCTCCGGCGCCAAGTGGCCGTGAACGGCGCGCAGAGCCTCTTCCAGCCAGCCGATGCGGTTGCGAATGCTCTGCGTGCCGGGGTAGTTGGAGCCGTCGGGCAGCCACAGCGTGAGCTCGCTGGAGCCGAGCGCCTTGGCGATTTCGATGGAATCGAAGACGTGGCTCAGAGCCTGCTCCCGAATGGCCGGCGAAGGATTGCAGAGCGAGCCGAACTTATACTCCTGATCCTGAAAGAGGTTGGGATTGATGGAGCCGGCGCGCACGCCGTACTTTTTCTCGTGAGCCCGCACCTCGGGTACGTCTGCGATGCCGTTGGGCAGATCCCACAGGACGTGCAAAGCCATCGTGGGCGTGACTCCGGTGAGGCGGTTGACCTCGGCGGCGTCGGCAAACTTTTCCTCAATGGTGGAAGCGGCGGCAGCCTGAGTGAATATGCCAAAGCGAGTGCCGGTGTCGGCGAATCCCCAGGAGGGAATCTCGATCTGGAAAGAATCCAGAGCTTGCACTGCCCGCTCGAAAACAGCAGATTCCGAAGCTGCCATTATGGTTTACCTCACCTGTACCGAGCCGGTTTCCGCAGGCCTCACATCTGGATTCGCTTCTTCATCGTTTTTCGCCAACAAACTCTCATCGCGCACCGCTCTGCCTGTCTCGGGGTAGAGGGTGTCGTTAGAGCTGGTGATAAAAGGCGAAGTGCGCATCACTACCACCTATGGCCGCAAAGCCAAAGCATGAAAAGGAATAGTATTCGATAGAAGTACAATTTGTCTATTGCATAATATGACTCGGTGACACAGCTCACACATTTGTGATCAGGGCACCCAGGTACCTTAACCGGTCACGTCCTCAGGCGCGAAGGTTGCGGATGATCTCCATGTACTCTCGCGCGGTCTGGGTGATGAGTTCGGGCTTGCCATCGGCAATGGCCTGCGGATTGACCAGGTCGCCGCCCACGCCCAGGGCAAAGGCTCCAGCAGCCAGAAACTCCGCCGCGGTTGCCAGCGAGACTCCTCCGGTGGGAATCATCTCAATCTGCGGGAGCGGCGCTTTGAGCGCCTTCAGGTACTTTGCTCCCCCCAGCGCGCTGCACGGAAAGACCTTGACCACATCGGCGCCGGCCTCCCAGGCGGTCACCACCTCCGTCGGCGTTAGCGCTCCGGGCATCACCGGCACGCTGTAGCGGCGGCAGATTTCGATCGTCCTCACATTCAGCGACGGGCTGACGATGAACTCCGCGCCGGCCAGCATGCAGGTGCGCGCGGTCTCCGGGTCGAGGACCGTGCCCGCTCCGATGAGAATGCGCCCCTGGGTCTCCCGCACCAGTTGGCGGATTACTTCAATCGCTCCAGGAACCGTCATGGTCACTTCGAGGGCGGTGACTCCTCCGGCTTCGATGGCCGCGGCGAGAGTCAGTGCCTCTTCGATTGAGCGAGCGCGCAGCACCGGCAGCAGCCCTATCTCGCGTATGCACTTCAGTACATCTTCCTTTTTCATCGTCATTCCTTTACTCTCCGCGACTATGGCTCATGCCGCCTTTTGAGCGATCATCGCGAGATGCGTGCCGCTCCTCCGCCCATCACGCGGAGCACTTCGGCGAGTGTGGCCGTGCTGGTATCCCCGGGCGTCGTCATGGCCAGAGCTCCGTGTGCCACGCCGCATTTCATCGCCCATTCCATGCCCTTGCCGGCCAGCAGGCCATAGATCAGTCCGGATGCAAAAGAGTCGCCTCCGCCAACGCGATCCAGTATCTCCACATTCCGCTGTGGCACATGCACGATGCCGCCGCTATAAAGCGCGATCGCTCCCCATGCGTTCTCCGACGCGGAGTGCGCGGTGCGCAATGTGGATGCAATGACCTTGAGGTTGGGGTAGGCGGCGGAGAGTTCGCGCAGCATCTTCTCGTAACTCGCGATGGGCAGCTCATCGAAGCTCTCGCTGACGCCTTCCATCGTCGCCCCCAGCACCGCAGAAAAATCCTCTTCATTGCCGAAGAGAATATCCGCCTTGCGCACTAACTCGCGATTTACCTCCTGCGCTTTGGCCTTTCCGCCAATCGCCTTCCACAGCGACTCGCGGTAATTCAAATCGTAGGAGACCACGGTTCCCGCCGCCCGCGCAGCATCCATCGCTTCCGCGGCAACGGTCCTGGTGGTATCGGAGAGAGCCGCAAAGATACCGCCGGTGTGCAGCCAGCGTGAACCCATTTGCGCGCCGAAGATTTGCGGCCAATCATAATCGCCGGAGGCAAGTTGCGATACCGCGGTGTGGCCGCGATCCGAACATCCCAGCGCGGCGCGGACGCCAAAGCCCCGCTCGGTGAAGTTCAGGCCATTGCGTACTGTGCGGCCTACTCCGTCGTAGGGCTTCCAGCGGACCAGTTCTTGATCGACGCCGCCTTGCAGCATCAGGTCTTCCACTAGCCGTCCCACGGGATTGTCGGCCAGCGCCGTGGCGATCGCGGTGCGCAGGCCAAAGCAACGGCGCAGCCCGCGAACTACGTTGTATTCGCCTCCGCCCTCCGATGCGCGAAAGCTGCGCGCCGTATGAATTCGATCATCGCCCGGATCAAGGCGCAGCATGACCTCGCCCAAACTTACGCAATCCCAGCGCGCCGATCCGGCGGCTTTCACATTCGGCAAATCATCCATGTCATTCTCACCGGAAGGATTATCAGCCAATCCATGATCGCAAGGAAGCATGGATTCGCGCTCGTGCGAACGCCTTTCATTATTGCAGATCAGGCGGCAGATTCCTGTCCGCCGGTCATGTGGTCTTGGCTCCGCGGCGCAAGCTCTACGCCTGAATCCTCGCCCGCGCGCCGCGCATAGGCCCACAGATAAAAGACGGCCACGGCCAGCAGAGCGAGTGGCGCGGGCTGAATCAGCACAACGGTCAGCAGCTTTCCGGAGATCCCTCCTGTGTCCATATGCGGTTGTTTGCTGAGAATGCCGAGAATTTCCAATGAAATATCACCAGTGAAAACAAACCCGCCAGCAGTAACCAGGAGTGCAAACCAACGAATCGGACCACCTTTGGCCCATAGCATGGCGCAGGCGGGAACCGTGAGCAGAAGCAGCTTGGTGTCATAAAGATGATGACATACAGGCAAAATGGAAATAGCTGCGATTGACGCAAGTGCCAGCCATGCTCTGCGCACTGAGAATTGTAGCCTCAAAGTTTGAACTGACCAGATGAGTAGAAGTGTTCCGCATACTAGATAGCTAGCCAAGTTGTAGATATGCGAGTTGTCCCAAAAGCAGCTAACCACTGCTTGCAGGCTTATCACTCCTGTGCGACCATGGGCAAGTGTTGAAGCGAAGCCGGGATCGAGGATTCCGCCGTTTGTCGAGAGCACCAATATATTAGTGTGCCATTCCTGTATCCATGACGGCGCAACATACCAGACCCAAAGGACAACCGGAAGGCTTAAGACACACACCGTATATAGGGTTTGTAGTGCGCGTTTGCGGTAAACTCCGCCCGCCAGTAGAAAATAGAGCCAGACCAGTCCCGAGTCTTGGGGCTTGATGACGAGGCTGAACGCCATACACAGAATGGCGATCGGCAAATACCGCTTCCGGAGGAAGCACCAGACGGCCACCACACAAAGGCTTACTGCTATTCCGGTCGAATTGCAAAGAGCAACAATCACTTCGCTGTTGGCAAGAAGAAAACCAAGGAGGACTCCGGAAACAATTGGGTCGTAATCTGCTCCAATATCCCAAATAAGAAGCGAAGCAAAGAAGAGGCTGCTAATTGTCAACGATATCCAGAGTGTGCGCGCTGTCCCCCATGGGAGCGCCGCAAAGGGAATCGTAAAGGAAAACGCGGTCGGCAAGTATATATACCGCGCTATCGCTTGTTTATTAGCAGCTGTATCCGATGAGCCGACAACATTCTCTGCCTGATATACGCGCAATACTTCACTAACATTATACGGGTCACACTGTTGAATTAAGCATCGTGCGGGGTAGTAAAGCGCTTTATAATCTATTGCCTGATTATGTGAGCTATTTTCCAAAACGATGCCCGACACAATAAACACGACGCCGCCAAACAGCAAAAAAATCAAACCATCAAGACTCATTCTCGTCATCATCAGCTTATTCCTTATTCGATATGCTGCCAATATATCATACGGCCAAGCGCCCTTCTTCGGAGTGTATCGGATTACACCTAAGCGGAAGCAAAAGGCGTTTCTGCCGGTTCTCCAGTCTTTGCCGCCGCAACGCGCGCTATGCCGCTGCGCAGATACACCCACAGATAGAAGATACCCATCGCCAGCATGAGGAACGGTATGGGCCTGAGCAAAATGACCATAAAAATCTCTATAAGGAATCCATTGGAAGATAGACTCAGTTTTCTGGTGAGAATCAGGAAAATCGCCAAGGGGAAATCAGATGTCAGCACAATCGCCGCGCCGTTCAGCAGGAGCGCAATCCTCCGAATCGTACCGCCCTGGGCACAGAGCATGGCGCAGGCGGGCACGGTCAGGAGCAGCAGCTTGGCGTCGATCGTGCGGTGATAGGCCACAAGCATGGTGAAAGAGGAGACGGCAGCCAGCGCAAGCTTTGCTGACGGCTGAGAAAATCGCGATCTGAAAGTGTGAACCGACCATATCAACAGAAGTGTCCCACATATCAGATAGCTGACCAGATTGTAGAAGCGCGGATCGTCTCGGAAGACGCTGATGATGGATTGCAGATTAATGAGCATTCCGATTTCGTGACCCGTGCTGGAAGCTGCGCCGGGATCGGAAAGATAGCCGTGCGCCGATTCGGTCAACAGATTCGAATGCAATTCCGAGAGCCAATGCGGCGCAACGCGCGTGACCCACAGGAGAACCGGCAGACCCAGAGCAAGGATCAGCGCCAGGGTTTGCAGCGCCCGTTTGCGATAAACCCCGCCCGCCAACAGGAAGTAAAGCCAAACCAAACCCGCGTCATGAGGCTTGATTGCCAGACTAACCGCCAGACACAAGATGCCCACGGGCACAAACCGGTCCTGAAGGAAGCACCAAACGGCCACAAGGCAGAGACTGACGGAAAGCCCGGCGGAGTTGCCAAAGACAAAGAGCATTTCGCTGTTGGCAAGAACAAAGCAGATCAGGAAGAGGGAAACGCCTGGCGAAGAGTCGCCGGCGAGGTTCCACACCAGGAAAGCGGCTAAAAGGAGACTGCCCGCGGTGAGAATCACCCAGAGTATTTGCGCAAGTCCAAATGGCAGCATCGAGAACGGTGCAGTGATCATGAATGTGGTTGGCGGATAGATATGCAGCGAAAGAACTTCTTTGAGCGAGTCGGAGGGCTCTACACGGCCTCCCCCTTCCGCCAGATAAACACGGAGCGGCTCGCCGACTTTGTAAGGATCTCTATGCTGAACCAGGCATCGCGCGGCGTAATAGACCGCTTTGAAATCTCCCATTCCGTTGGGCACGATGCACGCGACGGCATAACCCAGGAAGACAGATATCCCTCCGCAAATTAGCAGCCGGAACAGAGCTGTCCGTCGCGTCCTTGTCATATTCATGTTCAGTTTCATTACTCGAGTATCCCGGGAGCCTGGGACAGGAGCCGGGGCTGCGCGGAGAGTGATTTCGATCCGAGGAAACGGTCCTAAAAAAGCAGGGGAGAGAACGTGTCGGCACATGATTTGCCTAGCGTATCTCTCCCGCGCAGCAACGAAGGCGACCCATCGCAGTGCTCAGAGCTTGAGCTGCTATAGTTCCGAGATTGCATTGTTCAGGATCGCGGAGATAGGGGCGCTTACAGCCCTCACGGAAGCGACCACAACAGCTACAATCAGCGCAAGAAACAGTGCATATTCAACAAGATCCTGACCGCCCTCCCGCCTCACCAAGCATTGTAACCTGAAGATGAGTCTTTGATATCTGGGCCGCATCGGACATACCTCATCGAGTTGGGCTAACCCGGCGTTTGCTGGAGAGAGTGCGCCTTTCTTGCCAGTTTTGTTGGACGCATCTCTCCCGCGAAGGCGATAGATTTTCCTGACAGATAATCGACAGGGGTTATCGCCGTTTACAGACGATTTGTGACGTTTCCGAACTCAGTGCTGATGGCGGTGGCCAAACTCTTCATGGAAGTGGTTGCGCCTAGCACGATCAAAGCGAGTATCAGGGCATATTCAACAAGATCCTGACCGTCCTCTCGCCACATCAAGCATTGCAAATAGAGGATGAGTCTTCGATATCTGGGCCGCATCGGACATACCCTTATTGTGTTGGGCTAACCATAGCCTTTGCCGGAGAGAGTGCGTCTTTCACACCAGCTCTGTCGAACGCATCTCTCCCGCGAAGACAATGGAATTTCCTGACAGATAATTGACAGGATTAGTCGCCGTTTACAGATTACCAGTGATGGTATTGAACTCAGTGCTGATGGCTTTGGCTAAAGCGCTCATGGCAGCGGTTGCGCCCAGGGCGATCAAAGCGAGAATCAGGGCATATTCAACAAGATCCTGGCCTTCTTCACGATTCTTCAGGTCCTGGAACTTCACATACAGCTTGAGAAGCATATTGTTCATTTGTGTTCTCCCCGTAGTTGATTTTCCCAGCCTGTAGCCGGGGCACTCTGTTTGAAGCAAGTGTAGTGCCATTCATGAATAATAGTAAAATCCTTATATAACAATAACTTACGCAGCTAATTGTCCGAATACGGGCATCCAGATGTAAACAATTGTATACAGTTCAACCCCGGCCTCCCGAACCTGTATACAGACACTGAAGTACCGAACCGAAGTGCCGAACCGTAAGTCGAAGGTAATTCAAGACTACATCGTATCCGCGCTGCGCGCTCGCCACACAAGAACCTGATCCCGCGCAGCACAGAGATCTCTCGGAGGAAGTAAAATAACTTCCATGACAACCAAGATGCATTTCTCCTTAAGTAGGGAACCAGCCCTCGCTATACTTGCGCTGCTGTGCGCCAGCGAGCGGCGCCTGCGCATCCAAACATCCAGCGGAATCCAGCAGTCCAGGTGTCAGATATGTGGATGAACAGAGAGCCGCTCACAAGGCAAAAAATCCTTCGCACTGCCGCTGTATTGCCATTCGTTACCGTTTGTGGTCTGGCGGCCGGGTTTCTCGCGGGACTCCTCTGCGTTGCAGCGGTTTCAAGCATGGCTCCGGGCACACGCGATTACATTGTCTACTGGTCCACAGCCCAGCAACTAACGCACCACGTCAATCCATATGATACGGATGCCATTACGCGGCTTGAACGCACCGCGGGGCTCCCCATCTCCTATAAAATCGGCTTCATGCGGAATCCGCCCTGGGATCTTCCGCTGATCTATCCGCTTGGGTTCCTCAGCGCGCGGGCGGGATGGATACTGTGGTTCCTTCTCCTGCTCGCGTGCCTTGCGGTTTCGGTTCTCTTGCTCTGGATTCTGTATGGCAGGCCCAGAAACAGCAGGTACTTGCTGGGGCTTTCTTTTGCGCCTGCATTATATGGCGTGCTCTGCGGTCAAACCACATTACTGATACTGCCAGGATTGGTGTTGTTTCTGCGCCTGCACCGCACACGTCCATTTCTTGCGGGCATCGCGCTTGGGCTTTTGGCATTGAAACCTCATCTATTTTTGCCCTTCGGCGTTGTGCTGGCGGTATGGGTGCTGGTTTCCAGGAGTTACAAACTGGCCGCCGGCGCGTCGGTTGCCATGGCCACCAGCTGTGCGATCACATTCCTTATCGACCCGATGGCGTGGACCCAGTACTTCCAAATGGTGCGCACGTCAAAGATCGATCAGATATCTATTCCATGCCTGAGTTATCTGCTGCGCGATTTGCTCCTTCCGCGCTCGACGGGTCTTCTTTTTCTGCCGGCCGCCCTGGGCTGCGTCTGGGCGCTATTTTATTTCTGGCCGCGCCGCCGGACCTGGGATTGGACGAAAGACGGCAGTCTACTGATGCTCGTTTCGCTCCTGGTGGCGCCCTATTCATGGATGTACGATCAGGGCATCTTGATCCCGGCCTTGCTGCAAGGCGCCTTTCTTGCCCGATCCCGCAACCTACTGATCGCTCTTGCATTCTTGAGCGCCCTGGTCGAGATCGTGATCTTCCGCAGCCTTACCGACCCTACTGCCTTGCAGCGCTGGACATATTGGACTGCGCCCGCGTGGCTGGCATGGTATCTGGTGGCGCGCGCCTGGGCGCGTGAACCGCGAATCGTCTCATCTCCGGACCTGTAGAGTTGTTCCAAGCCACGCATGAACCAGTTGGGCCAGCGGAATCGCCTGCTATCGCGAACAGGCCTTGGTCAATGCTACGGGACCACGCGGGGAATGCGCCCAATGTCGATCACGGAAACGATCCCCAGTATGATTCCACCAAGCACATTGACGCCATGGTGCCAGCCCGTGGTGATTACCGAGATGCAAATTGACACGGATAGCACCCAGGCTCATGCGCGAAGCCGACGAATGGAGCCCAGCGCAACGGCTGAAAGAATGGCATGCGCAACATGAAACGACGGGAAAGAGACGATTCCCGCGTTGTTCGTCTCGATATACACGGGAGCGCTGGAATTCAGGCGGATCAGATAGGCAGACTCTCCAGCCTGTTCCATTGTGGGTGTGAACTCTTGTGTGATCCATAGGCCAACCGCCAGCCAGAGCGCGAAAAGAGCCGCGGTCAGTATGGCAGCTTGCGGACTAAATAGCCAGTACAGTCACGCTGACAAACGCCAAGAGCCAATGAAACCTGGGCAAGGAGCTTAAGCGGGATCGAATCGGGATCGAGGGCGCAAGGCTGCTCACTGAGTAATCTCCGCGCCGTTCTGGCCAGCGCATAGCGGCGATTCCAACGCGGTCTCGGGCATGGGAGCAATCGAGAACTCCAGCCTGTCCCCAGGCTGTGTCTGCGTTTTGCGAATCGTGCCCGGCGGAAGCTCAAGGACGGAGTAAGCCCAGAGACAGGCCGACAACCGCCAAGGAAGCACTTCGCTCACGAGCTTGAGGATTTGCTTCTTTCGGTCAAGATAAACCAGGTCAATGGGGAAGCGCATCCAGAAGGTGTGCACGGCTTCACAGGGGATAATCCACAGCCCCTCTCCGGGAGAGAGACGGTCGCGCCCGAGCAGGCCCTTATTACGCTGGACGGCGCTGTCAGCAACTTCCATGCATACGGCCAGCACCGTATTGCGGGTCAGATTTGAGATCCGTAGACGGGAATCCCGGGGAGCAATGCGGCGCGAAGCGAGCAGATTCCGCGCGGTCGATACGGCCCACCTAAATGGATTCATCCGCTTGTTTCAAATCCTTTCGCCTGCCCAGCCGCCGCTCTCTGTAATCCCCTCCAGCAAGGCCGCCGATGACAGCAGAGATAGCCGGAAACCTCATTGGCTCGGGGCAGTTGGCGCCGTGCTGGGGCTTGCTGTGGACGTCGATGAAGCGCCAAAGGTTGTTCCTTCGCCCTGGACCATGAGCGGCGTCTCCGGCTTCATGCTGTCCACCAACTTATCGACGGATATGGTTGGAGGCGCGGGGGCCGGTGTGTTGGCCGCGGTCTTGGCGTCCGGAGTATTCATGGGTATACCGGAGTTAGGCGGCAGGAACTTCGCCGGATACTTGAGCGCCGGCAAGGGATCGCCTGCCTGCATGGGAGCAACAATCTCCAAAGTCGCCAGGACGATCAACTCGGTATTTGTTCTGTTCTTCGACATCGACTGAAAGAACTTGCCAAGAACAGGGATGTCCCCCAGGAATGGTATCTTTTGGAAGGCTTCGGTCTCGCGGTTGTCCAGCAACCCGCCGATGACGAAGCTTTGGCCGTCGGACAACTCGACCTCGGTCTTCATTTTCCGGGTGGCAATGGCGGGAATCTCATACCCGGAGATCACAATGGCATTGGTGAAGTCCAAAGAACTGACCTCCGGAGCCACCTGGAGACGAACGGTTCCACGAGGAGTTATAGTGGGAAGAAAGTTGAGACGAACGCCATATTCTTTGAACTCGATGGAGATGCTTCCGAGTCCGGAGGCGAAGGCATAGGGATACTCTCCGCCCGCCAGGAAGCTGGCCTGTTTCCCGTTCATCGCCACGATATTGGGTTCGGCCAGAACCTCCACTACGCCTTTGGATTCGAGGGATTCGATGCTGACGCCGAAAGGCAGGCCGCCGGGTGACAGGGCAAGCATATTCAGCTCATTGGTAAAGGTGGCAGTAACCGACGGAGGGGTCTGAACTGTGGACGTAGCCGTCGAGGTGATGGAGCCCGGAGTGGATAAGATCGTTGGCGGAGCGAACTGCCCGGTTGTAATCCCTCCCACCGTGTTGAGCGCGCCCAGGCTGAAGATGTTGATGCCCATCTGCTTCTCTTTGCTGCGGTCCACGCTCATAAAGCGCACCTTGAGGAGGATCTGCGGGTCGGATGCAGGCACATTGACGTTGAGAAGATTTACGAC